>MDSX01063525.1_pt1 | contig 13859 bp, 16 predicted proteins | sample 811141 | NCBI WGS metagenome assembly MDSX01 (sample SAMN05326642, study PRJNA326480) | marine metagenome | isolation source: seawater | place: Atlantic Ocean: South East | collected 2010
CATTATTTCTTAGCAAATTTTTCTAGTCCAGCTATACCAAAACATCCTAGTACTACTAATACAAAAGAGTCATACACAAACTCATTAATTGCTAAGTCTCTGCCTAGCCATCCTGTTAATAAATCTAACACCATAACCATACACATTATTATAAATGCTACAGCTCCTATTATTGATTTTTCATTCCAGTTATTATTATCTTTAAATATTTCCATTAGTATTCTTTTCTAAAGTTCATCATTAAATCTACTTTACTATCTGCAGAAGATAGTTGTACCATTAGGTCATACTTTCTTGAGTCATAGTCAACTTCTCTTGGTTCTAATATTAAAGTATTTTCATTTGTAATTTCTATTTTTTTCATTATGTAATAATCTCTATAAGTATTAGTATTTAAGTCCCAATTTTTTATAGGATTTTGACGTATATATAATTTTTCTCTTAAAAATAAATCTACATAAACAGTATCAGTAGCATGTACATTAGATAACGTCATACCTGTTATAGAAATATCTTTATTTTTATCATTCTTAAATAAAGTTTGAGCGGTATTACCTGTTAAATTTTTATGTATATATTCTTTTAGTTTCATTCTGATGTTGTATCTTCTATATACCACTCACCATCTACATCATTTAACAGTGTTAACATTTGATTGTAGCTATAAGTAAGTTTACCGTATAAACACAATGGTTTATATCCTTCATACTTTACAAAAGTCCTTGTCTTGTTATTATTCCACCTTAATGTATCTGCAGATGTTTCTTGTACATCAGAAAAATCTACACTGCTTAACTCATCACTTTCTAGTATTACGTATTTTCTTGCCATATTACGGTGTGTCTGTACTGTCTATATTTGTACTATTGTTTATTGTTAGTGTTTTGCTATTACCAGAGTCATCAGCTAATGTGGTATCATTATCACTATAATTTTCCATAGTATAATAAGCTATTAAACCAGAGTGTGCCTCTTCGTCTTTTGGTGATCCTGAATTATATATAGTTGAAACTTCAGAAGAAGTTAATACATCACTAAAGAAAGCTATATCGTTCATATGTCCATTAAAATAGGCATTACTTTGTATATCGTTTCTACCAATAATAAAACCAGCGTGACCACTTTCATCTGACCAAGTGTTACCTATAGCATCGTTATCTGTTTCTGATCCATCTATATATAATCTAACATAGTTTTGACTAGCTGTTTTAGAGCCAGAGTTCCATGTCATTGCAACATGATGCCAATTACCGTCATTTTCTAAACCACTACCAGAATCAACTACATTTGTAGTTCCACCAAACTTAACGTTACCTCTTATTACACCTGCAGCATTATTCCATAATAATATAATTTGATTATCAGTACCTTCTTCTGCTTTTATTTGCCACAAAAATCCATTAGCAGACATTGAATCTAGCTTAACCCACATACTAACAGATCCTGTAGCTTCTAAATCAGTTCCAAAATTACCTGACTGGAAGTGTAAATAGTCATTAGTTCCATCAAAATCAAAACTTATATCATCAGTAAAAGAACTAAGATCATGATCGTAAGAATAAAATTCAGCCATTGAATGTGGTGTACTACCGTCAGGTCTATTACTAGCACTGTTAGCTGTATTAATAGTTGCTACACTTCCTTCAGAACATCCTTTTAAACTAGACTGTGTTGTAGCAGTAGCGTCGTAAGTATTAGTAGCTAACTCAGCTCTAATACCAGCTAAACTTAAAGCACCACTACTTGGAACAGCCATTGCACATTTCTTTTAATTCATCAATTTGTTTTTGTTGATCTTTAATAGCTTCAATTAAATAACCAACTAAATTACCATACGATACTCCTAATGTACCGTTTGTTTCGTTAACAAGCTCAGGAGCTACCTCTTGTATTTCTTGGGCTATAACTCCAGAACTAGCTAATCCTGTATCTTTTCTAGTAAAACTAACACCTCTCATATCTAAAACTTTTTTACCATCTAAAGTTTCTATATTGTCTTTTAATTTTCTATCAGAGAAAGCTACAACGTCATTATTAAATGTTGCTTTACCAGCTTCAGACATATCTAAAGTAAGAGCTGTTATAGCTGAACCACCATCAACTCCTTTAAATATCATGTCCTTGTTACTAACAGCAGATTTTATTACAAAATCAGTACTGTCGTTTTTAAATCTACCAAATTCAGTAGTAGCATCTTTTAAAATTACATCTGCTCCATCACAGTTTAATTCAATATCTCCAGCAGAATCTAATAGTATACTACTACCTTCTATTTCAGTAGTAGTTACTTTACCACTAACAGTTAAGTCACCACTAATAGATTTATTACCAGATGTTAAAGCTGTGGCTGTAGCCGCGTTACCAGTAATATTAGCTACACCACTAGCAAAACTCATCATTGTATTATCGTTTTCATCTAAAATATTAGAACCATCTTCTATTACGTGATCAGTTTGGCCAAGTTCAAGAGCGTTAATAGATGTAGTTCCTCCACTAATACTTAATTTATTACTAGAGTGCGTAATAAGCATATCACCATTATTAAACCCAATAACACCGCCTGATGCTAAGAAAAGGTCAGACCATGCGGTAGCCGCTTGACCAAGTGCCATACCATCGTTAGAGTGAGGATAGAAAAAAGCGTTAGTCATATTAGCTTCGTCACCTCCGTTAACTCTAAATCTTATTTGATTATCTGTAGTTGCAAAATCTATAAGATTGTCTGCGTCTCTACCAAACTTAGCAGATGTACCAAGTACTGTACCGCCTACAGCTATATTACCTGTAAAAGTTGCAGAGTTATCACCACTCAACCTTAAAGCTTCTGTCATAGAACTACCGTTATATGTTGAAAACTCTAAAGCATAATTTTCAGATATACCTTCTGCAATCATAGCGTCTCCAGCTCCCCATCTTATTCTTTTAGCAGAAGCTATTTCAATATGATCACCTTGTGTTAAAACACCAGATATATCACCATTACCGTTAATGTCTAGCGAAGTACCTTGTACCTCACCGTCAACATCAATATCTGCAAATATTTTATGAGTTCCCCCCATTTAATACTATTTAGTTATTAATCTACTTTAGTTATTAATACTATAACATCATTAGATGCAATAGCTGTATTAGTGTCAATTGTAACATTGTTTGCATCTGTTCTAACTACTTGTGCATAAACAGTTTCATAAGAACTTGCGTCATAACATTGTACAATAACATCTCTTGTTCCTAAATCATGTTGAATAGTTATATCTAAATCACTACCATCACCAATTGTAGCTTTAAAACTTCTAGCTGCTAAACCAGCAGGTGTAACAGCTCTTGATGTATCAGAACCAGCTAAAGCTTCTGCAGTTGTAGCAAGCTCAACAACACCTTTAGTATCAGCAGCAGCATTAGCTACAGATAATACAGAATTTGAAGCAGATATGTTAGTACCAGCCATTAAATCAGCTAGTTTACTAACGTTAGTCATACGCATTGTACCACCATCATTATGTAAGAAACCGTCACCGTTAGATACAGCTGTAGTACCTCTTGAAGTACCACCGTCTATTAAATTAATTTCTGCAGCGGTAGCTGTTACACCATCCATAATGTTAAGCTCTGCTGTAGTAGCAGTCACTCCATCCATTATATTCAACTCAGATGCAGTTGCAGTAACCCCGTCAAGTATATTAAGTTCCGCAGTTGTTGAAGTAACACCATCTAGTATATTAAGTTCAGCCGCAGTAGAAGTTACTCCATCTAAAATATTTAATTCAGCCGTTGTAGATGTAACTCCGTCTAACAAGTTAAGTTCTGTAGGTGTAGATGTTATAAGTGGACTTGTGCCAGGGTCTGCAGCAAAAGCAGCAATATATCCTTCGTCATTAGTGCTGCCAAGATCAGGTAATTTATATGTGTGATCTGCAGTTGGATCTACAATGGTTAAAGTAGTTTCGTGTGAATCAGCAGTAGCACCTTCAAATACTATAGCATTTTCCGCATTCATTGTTACTGTATTAACCGTAGTAGTAGTACCAGTTACTGATAAGTTACCAGTAATCGTAAGGTTTCTTATACCTGTATAATCTTTATTAGAGTCTAGTATAACAGCCTTACTTGCTACTGCTGTTCCTACAGCTGTACTACCAATATCAAGAGCGTTAAGTTCACCAACTACAGCAGTAATACCGTCAAGCACATTTAGCTCAGCTGCCGTTGCGGTAACACCATCCAGGATGTTTAACTCAGCTGTTGTGGATGTAACGCCATCCATAATATTTAATTCACTAGCTGTTGCAGTTACACCATCTAATATGTTTAGTTCCGCAGCAGTTGCTGATACATTAGTACCACCAATATCTAGAGTTGTCATAGATACTTCACCAGCAACAGTTAATATACCATTACCCATTGTAAGTAAATCAGTATCATTTGCAGCTCCAATTGTACCACCATTTTTAATAACAAGATCATCAGTAATAGTAAGTAAACCTGCAGATGATAAAGTCATTTTAACTGTGTCTGTACTAGCAGCTTCAGATTCACCTAATTGAAACTCAAGTCTTGTAGCGTTGTTACTTGCAGAAAAAGTTCCTTCAGCAATTGCAGCAATTCTAGCAGATATAGCTGTACCGTCAGTACCATCTGAATCTGATGGATCAAACTGTATTGCAGCAATTTCTTCATTAGCCGTTAAAGCAGCTTCTGCCGATTGTAATGTAAGTGTTGTTCCAGCACCGTCAGCTGTTGCTGAGTGTTGTAATACTAAACCTGAATTATGCTCATGTTTTAATAATACTTCTTTGTTAGCACCAAAAGCTATTTGAGCTGAATCAGATAACATGATTAAGTCATCACCAATTACAGCGTCTTTTGCTACAGATAAACCACCATCTGTTTGTAAAGATCCGTCTGTTGTACTTGTAGCATCAGTTGTATCATCAACTATAATTCTACCACTACCAGTTAATAAGCCAGCTATTGTAAGATTTCTTATTCCTGTGTAATCTTTGCTTGAATCTAATATTACTGCTTTACTTGCGATTGCAGTACCAACAGCGGTACTTCCTAAGTCTAAAGCGTTTAATTCACCTACAACTGCTGTTATACCATCTAACACATTTAATTCAGCAGTAGTAGACGTTACGCCATCAAGTATGTTTAATTCTGCTGCCGTACTAGTTACACCGTCTAATATATTTAACTCTGCTGCAGTTGATGTTACACCATCAAGAATATTTAATTCTGCAGTAGTTGAAGTCACGCCGTCCATAATATTCAGTTCTGAAGCAGTAGCCGTTACTCCGTCTAGAATATTGAGCTCTGCAGCTGTACTTGTTACGGCGGTGCCATTAATAGATAAAACATCAGCTTCTAATGTTCCATCAAAATAACCGTTTTTAAATTGTTTTGAGCTTGAACCTAAGTCAACATCATCATCAGTTACAGGCTCTAACACTCCGTCTTTTAAAACTATTTGATCTGCAGCACCTGCTCTAAAAATTATGTTGTTATCAGTTCCAAAATCAATGTCATTATCAGCATCTCTACCAATAACTAAACTAGCGTTTAATACGGATGTTATAGTTGTTTGTGCAGCTGTTACAGCTACGTCACCTGAGTTAACTGTTATACCGTCACCAGCACCTACAGCTAAACTAACTCCACCTGAAGTACCACCACCAGTTAAACCGTTACCGGCTGTAACACCTGTTATATCACCAGAAGCTGATGAGAGAGATACCCAGTTGTCTGAACCTGTGTGAAACTTTATTAAATTATCATTGCTATGATAATATATTTGTCCTTCACCAGCTAAACCAGAAGGATCGGATGTTAAATTTTGAAGTTTAACGTTTGTAAGCTGATTATTATTTAGGTTAATATCCGCTATAAATTTTACTTCTGCCATTTTTTTATTTTTTTATGTTTATTATTATTTTTTAATTAAAGTATGCTTTCCCTGAGAAAGAACCTTGAAAGTCTAATGTAACCTGGTTAACACTATTATAAGTAATTTGACCTATTACGACTTGGTCTGCAGAGTCAACAACTGTTACTGAGGTTTTTTTACCTAAGTTGTGAGTAATAACCCATTGTGCAGCAGGCACACCTTGTGAGTGTACAAAGTTTGCATCCGCTGTATAAATGTTGTTTGTTAACTTCTGTTGTTTAATCCACTTTGCCATTTTAATCTAAGTCTATATATTGTATTGTTACTTTTTCTTTTTCTATTGCTTTTGCTATTAAAGGGTATATTCTTTTGTAAGCATTACCCGAGCTTCCTATAAAACCATTTTTATTTATTTGGTTATTTTCTTGACTATCACCCACAAGTAAACAGCCTGCAGTATGCTCATCAGAATTGCCAACATGAATGAGAATGTACTCAAAACCAGGTACATCAATAATATGCAGCATACCCCTATGGATACTAGAATATTTCTTACTATACCTCTGGTGGAATCCCCCTTCATTTCTTAATTTTATTTCATATGTTCCAGCAGGTATTCTTGTTTCTTTACTTCTCTTGTGTTTTCTATATTCATCTTCTAAAGTATATGCAAGAAAATTTACACCATCTGTAACATCTAGTAATAAGCCATTAGTTGAATCTGATTCACTGCTAAACCTTAATACTTGTAGTTTCATATCTATGCTTTAGTCCAATATCCGTATTCAATAATACAGTTTCCAGTATTTGCTTGACACTTTAATCCTTCACCGTCTATTATTGCAAAGAAAGAAAATTGTCCTGGCCAAATTATTCCAAATAATTCATCTGCTCCTGTATATAGTTTTATATGATTTGTAGCATCAGTATTTTTTACATATACATAAGTAGTAGTTGAATTACTTGCTGAAAGTATTGAAGTTGCTGAAGCATCACCTACTAATGATATTCTAGATAAACTAACTGAAGGCTCTCCTACATTTAAAGTATCTGTAACAGTAACATTTAGCGTATCGCTTGTAGCATTTGAACTAGATAAAGTTAATTTTGATATTAATGTTGCCATAATTTTTATTTATTTTTTAATTATTATTTTTCTGTTTACGCTTCCATCATCATACATATATAATAAAAGCTGATTTTTAATTTTATTTACAGGCTTACCTAATAAATCTGTAACTCCTATTAATTTTGCGTCTGTTCTTTTAGGTAGAGGTCCTGACCAATTATCATTACAATGATCGTATGTTAATTGACATATATTGTCCCATGCATTATTACAACAATATTCATCTACATCTATTACCCAAGCATAACAAGGATCGTTTAACCAGTAAGGATTACCTGGACCTGTAATACATTGTGCATCGTATAAACAAGATGCAGAATCATTTACATTAGCAAACGCATCATAGTTAAAAGCATTTGCATCCATGCATCCTTCAATCGCTGTAATACATGAGCCATTATCTGTGTTAGCCAATGAGTCATAATTAAGAGCTGTAGAATCAGTGCACCCATAAATAAAAGGAATGCAGCTAAAATCCTCAGTATTAGCCATTGGATCATAGTTGATACTATTAGGATTAGTACAACCGTATATAAAAGGAATACAACTTCCGTTATCAACATTTGCTAGTGGGTTATAATTAAACATAGTACTATCTGTACAACCGTATATAGGTAATATACAAGAGAAGTCATCTGTGTTTGCATTTGGGTCATAATTAAGTGCTACTGGATTAGTACATCCATATATGTATGGTATACATGTGCCATTGTCTACATTTGCTAACGGATCGTAATTAAACATTGTGCTGTCTGTACATCCGTAGATTGGTAATATACAACTAAAATCGTCAGTGTTAGCATTAGGGTCATAATTTAATGCTATTGGGTTTGTACATCCTAAGATTACTGGTACACAACTACCATTATCTACATTAGCTAAAGGATCATAATTAAATGCAGTGCTATCCATACAACCGTATATAGGAAGTATGCAACTAAAATCATCTGTATTAGCATTCTGATCAAAGTTTAAAGCTATAGGGTTAGTGCATCCGTATATAAAAGGTATGCAAGTATTGTTATCTGTATTAGCCAAAGGATCATAGTTAAACATAGTTGAGTCTGTACATCCATAGATAAAAGGAATACAGGATCCATTGTCTGTATTAGCTAATTGATTATAATTCCACATTGTAGGATCAGTACACCCATATACTACACCTATACATGTTGAATCATCAGTATTTGCTAGCGGATCATAATTTAATGCCGCAGGATTTGTACAACCATATATAAATGGTATACAAGAGTTATTATTAGTGTTAGCTAAACTATCATAGTTAAATGCTAATGCATCTGTACATCCAAATACTACTGGTATACATGTGTCAGGTGTATTTGCTGCTGGGTTGTAGTTAAACATAGTGTCATCCATACAACCATATATAACAGGTACACATGATGCTGGATCATTAACGTTTGCAAAAGGATTGTAATTAAATGCTAATGAATCCATACAACCTACAATTGTAGTGACACAGCTACTATCATCTACATTTGCAAATGCGTCGTAGTTAAATGCAAGTGGATTAGTACATCCTAATATTACAGGTATACAAGATCCGTCATCTGTGTTAGCAGAATCTGCATAGTTAAAAGCTGTACTGTCCATACAACCTAATATAGTAGGTATACAGTAATTACCACAATAAGGTACTGCAGAATAAGTATGCCAGAAAGGACTATCAAATTCTTGTAAAGCACCTTGACCATTATTAGCAAAAGGATTAGTGCCTTCTTCTAATAATACAATACCATTAGCATTTATAAGTTTAAAAGAGTTATGCCATGTTTGGAATTGTACTTCTTCAGGTGGTGTTTGTGGTCCACCTATTTCAAAGTAATATATTGTTACAGGCTGATCTGAGTCTAATATTAAATTAAATGTATCAGCATAAGCACCAGGTCCCATTGTAAAGTTCCATAACATTTGTCCTTGTGATACTCCTAAGTATGAGTTACCCCAACCATCACCTGCGTCATCTTCTAATATTAACGTGTAATTACAATCAGGCACTAAGTCCATAATTGTAGCGTTTGGATTATAGTTAAATGCTGCAGAATCAGTACAACCGTAAGTGTGTAATGTTAAACAACTACCATCGTCTACGTTTGCGCTATCAACATATTCTACATAATCATCATCTGTACACCCATATATATCTGGTGTTGTATTACAAGGCACACCATTTTGTGGTCCTGAATAAGTTACGTTACCAAAGTTAGGATCAGGTAAACTCCATATAGTATCACCATTACAATCATATATAACTACATTACCATCTAATGATCCTCCAGATGTAGAACCAGCAAGTCCATCACCATAGCTATCACTTAATATTAATTCAAAGCCTATATTTTGATCTACACAAAAAGTGTAAGTAAAGGTTTGTCCTATATCATTAAAGTTATAAGTACCTTGTGGTGCTTGATCTATTATACCACCACTATTCATTATCCATGAAGTTTCATTTGGCCAGTTGTCAAGTGTAATCTCCATTGTAATTTGATACTCTGTTGCAGTATCACATGTAGTACCTGCACATGAGCCATCATCTATTGTAGCCCAAGGATTATAAGATTGTTGTGTTGGATCTGTACAACCTGGTATACAAGCATAAGGTGTAAAAAACATTGTGTCTGATAAAGTCCCATCAACAAACTCTAATACCATATAATGTTCTTCATTCCAATTAGGTGGCATTTGTCCAGGTCCTGCACCTATAGCAAAGTTACTCCAACCACCACTAGGCCAAAAACCAGGTATTGTTATATTGTAACCATTTGCAGATCCATAATGTAACTCTATTACAGCGCAGTTAGTATTATTAGGAGTTTCCCATTCCCATGATATAGCTGCTTGTGACCCCCAACACATCTGCCAAGCTGTATCGTTTATAATACCATTACAAGGTGGATATGTACAACTACCGTCATCTATTGTAGCTAACGGGTCATAATTTAAAGCGTTTGAGTCCATACACCCATATACTGGTGGTGCGCAAGGCAATATGTTTACAGTAGTATCTCTTAAATAAAAAGAACCTAATACTGGATCCCAGTTTATTATTAATCCTTGACATAAATTACGCATTCTAAAAAATGCTGGTTGATTAGAAATCCATCCATCACCAAAACTATCAATTAATGATACTGTGTAACTACCAGAGTTTATAAATATTGTAGTATCTAAAAACTCATAAGGAGTAGTTGGTTGATGAAACATAGCTGTATCACCATTAGCATCAGATACCATAAAAAAGTGTGATTCTGCTGGTGCATAAAAATCATATTGTACTTGGTAGTTTACCCAAGTATTTTGTCCTAATCCTATAAAAGGTAATAATAATAATATTAATAATAATTTTCTCATTTTAAAAGTCTGACATTATTTGGTCATTAATAAAGTTTTGTATTTCTTTTCTTGTTGCAAGCATCTTAAAACTAAGATCTGCTTGGTATCTTTTTATTTCTTCTCCGTCTTTAAATATAATTATAGTAGGTACTATAACTACTTTGTGTTTTTGCTGTAAGTCTACTTCTTTTGTAATATCAACTTTTGCTATATCACAATCAGATAATTTATCTACCCATTCAACTTTGTTAGCAGCATTCCACTCAGCATTAAATTCTGTTACTACTATTTGACCAAAAGCTTGTGATATAGTAAATACTATTATCATCATTAAAACATAAATAACCTTTGACATGTCTATTTTTTTCATCTGTTATATAGTTTGTCTTCTATTTTTTCAAGAGTAGTTTTTATTTCTTCTACATCTTTCTGTGTAGTTATAATTGTATTACGAATCATTTGATCTTTCATATCAAATTCCATTCTAGTTACATCAGGTGGTGGAGGAACCGGTAGTTCCTTTGCTTCGTTTATATCTGCTTGCAATGTAAACCACATACCAACTAAGGTAGCTATCAAGAAGGCTACCCCTCCTAATGTTTTTAGACTTAGTTGTACTGCTGTATCTTCGCTTAGTTCTTTTGCCATAATTCAACTATATTTCAAATCCAAGATTAAATACCATAAATCTAAATTTTGCACAGCTTGCTTCGTTGTTTTCACACATTTCACAAGGACAAAATGCAATTTCAAGAATAGTTAGTGTACCTAATCTAAAATTTATTTCATATTTTTCTTTTTTGTTTCCAGCATTCCAGCTATTTATCCAATTCATATTTTAACGTTTTCCTCCGAAGTACTCTGTTGCATGTCCTTCAGAAATTAATAATTGATTTAAGTTTACGGCTTCATTTTCTAATTCAATAAAAAGTTCTCCCAAACATCTACCAAATTTACCTGAGCCATGAGATTTTAAAGTAATGCAAGAACATTTATTTAACAGTTCCTCAACTCTAGCTTTAGCAGCTAGACCTCTTTTCTTTTCTTCTAAATCTCTAGTTCTAGATTCAGGAGTATTAATACCCATAAATCTAATTCTTTTTTTAACGTGCACATCAAACCCTAGATCAATCATCGCATCTATAGTATCTCCATCTACAACTCTATCTAGTGTTATTACGTATGTGTACATTAAAATATTATATAATTAATTCCAAATTTAAAATCATACCATTCTCTGTTCCAATACTTATTGTATTTACCTTCTATAAATGTACCAAGATTTTTATTGTATTTATATCCAAATATTAAACCTCCAGAATAGTCTAACCATTGTCCGTCGTTATATTTCTCGTAAGAATATATACCGTTATCTAAATGATATGGCATTAAGTTAGCCCAACTGTGAGTCCAAAAGTTTTTCTTATAATAATAAAAATCAAATCCTAATACTACAGAGTGTTGTATAGTATTTTCTAGCTCGTTTCTTTTTCTTTCTGAATAATCATATAATACATTTGGGATTACTACTTCCTCCCAAACTTCTTTACTTGTTGCAACAATATTACCTTGAGGATCTCTATATTCACTATTAAATACATCTATTGCATATCCTTCTTGTATCGCTAAATAAGTGTAATGTAAATTACCATTATCTAACATCCAATCTGCTAAAGGATCATATCCATAAGGCTCTGATAATCTTTGTACAAGTCCAACATTAAAAGATAGTTTATTATCTGCTTTATATCTATATCTCTGAGATGTCTCAAAGTATTTAATATCTGCAAAACCATCTTCTAAATATTCTCCTTTTAAAATATAATTATCTGCTACAAATCTAATAAAGTGGTGCTGATCTAAGTAGTCTACACCTTGCTGTCTTTTATAATTAGCTTCAAATAAAAATTCTAAACCAGATACTTTACCTACATTAGCACCGTCTGACCAACTAGTTTCTGTACCATCATAAAACGTATTTGCTCTATTCTCGTAACCAAACCTAGCTATTTTTCTAACTCCTAAAGATAGATTATAATCATAAGGTGTAGTAATAACATCTTGTTGTAATATTCCTGTATTAACAGAGAATACATCTTCATTTGATAAAGATGTACCTCCGTTTACAGATGCATAGAAAGTTGAGAACTTAAATGCTTTTTTAAGATCTAATTGTCCACAACACTTCTTTGGTGCTACACAAGAAGTTATAATAACTATTAATATAAATGTAAGTAATTTTTTCTTCAATTTATCTAAGTATTTGTAAGCCTATTATTTGTTCAGCTGTTATATTATCAGGATAAATATCTTCAGTAATAGGTGCTACTTCTATCTCAACTTCTTCTGCTAATATTGTATTAACTTCGTCAATTTGAGCTTGTCTAGCTTCTAATACTTCTTTATAATCTTTTTGCAGTTTTTTAACTGCTGCTAAAGATTTTTTATCCGTTTTATTTTCGTAAGGTTTCATTTTTGCAGCTAACTCTGCAAACTCCGGAGTAGCTACTAAAATACCCTCTAAATGTGATAGAGAATTTCTTAGTATTAAAATGTTATCTGCAACTGCTGTTGCAAATTGTTTACCTTCTACTTTTGTTAATGTTGGTAGGTGGTTTGATAAATTTACCCACTCACCATTTTTTGCTTTAATTTTTTTCATTGTCTATATGAATTTGGTTAATAAATTAATTAATCACTAAAAAGTGAATTTTACTTGCTGTGGCTGATGTTGCTCCAGTAGCCGCTGGATTATGTAACGATATTTTAAAACTACCACTCGCTATTGTGTGCGTACACGCAGTTAACTGTGCATTATCAGTTGTATTCTCATCTTGCACTGTTATTAAAATAATTGAGTTAGCAGTTACTGTACTATTCGTTACAGTAAATTCTGCATTAGTTGCTGCAGCTAAAGCTGATGCCGCTAATGTTATTCTACCAGAAGTTGCATTAATTGTAACTCCTGTTGTGTGATTTGAAGCTTGTGTAACTGTTCCTGTGCCTGTATGTACAAGACCTTTAGCTGCTTGAGTAATAACTAAATTACCTGTATCAACTGTTACATTTTGTCCTTCTGCTGCAACAGTTAATCCTGCAGTTTCTGTACCTCCTGTGTAAGTTTTTAGTTGTACATTACCATCAGAAGAACCAGAAGTATCTCTACCTGCACAAATTACTACATTTCCACCTGCTCCGTTTCCTGATGCCGTACCTCCTTTTAAATTTAAAGCACCAGCTGCCGCTCCTGCACTACTACCACCTTCTATTGTTACAGCTTGTCCAGCTGTACTAGAAGTTGTAGCTGTTGGTTTTATTGTAGGAGCATCTGTATTTGTAAATCTAATACCTCCTTTTATATTTAAACTGTCAGCAAATACCGCTGTAGGCCCTGACTGTCCTATAAATACTTTACCATCATTATCTACAGCAATACCTTCATCTGATCCATCTCCAGAAATCCAGCCATTACCATTATTAGTATCTATA
>MDSX01098310.1_pt1 | contig 13857 bp, 9 predicted proteins | sample 811141 | NCBI WGS metagenome assembly MDSX01 (sample SAMN05326642, study PRJNA326480) | marine metagenome | isolation source: seawater | place: Atlantic Ocean: South East | collected 2010
CGCGTCTCGCGCGACCGCATCGCGCGCGCCGCCGTCTCTCTCTCTCTCGCGCGCGCCGCGCGCGCGCTCGGGACGCTTTCGACGTCATCCACCGTCCCGACCGCCGCGCGCGCTCCCCGACGCCGACGTCGCCCCGGTCGAGGCGTGGCAGCTGTGGTTCGGATTCATCGCCGGCGTCAGCCCGTTCGCGATCGCGGCGTACGAATTCGGGAAGCGCGTGCTCATCCAGCGCCGGTGCGCGCTCTGCGCGGGCTCGGGCCTCGTCGAAGTCGAGCGCTCGCGAGGCGCGCGGTTGGTCAAATGCACCGCGTGCGGCGGATTCCTGCCGTGGCAGTCGTGGGAGAGGTTTCTGAGCAGCGAAGCGGGGAACGGGGGCGTGGTGCGCGCGCCGAAGGGGCAGACGTCGGCGTTTTATAGCGTGGAAAAGGCGACGGCGGCGAGCCGGGAGATGGCGGCGCGACGCGCGCGAGACGGCGAGGCGTCGAGCGATCGCGACGGCGACGACGACGCGGGATTAGGGTAGAAATAATGTATGCGACGCACGCGCTCGAACGTCGGACGTTTCGCGGCGTCCGCGCCGTTGAATCGTCGCCGCCGCGAACCGTCGTCGTCGTCGCCGCGCCGCGCGCTCGACGCCGCACTCGCCGACGCCATGCTTCGCGCCGCGCTCTCGAGCGCTCGCGCGTGCGCGTCGTCGCGCAGAGCGCGCGTTCGCGCGCGCGTTCGTCGCGCGCGCGCGCGCGTTCTCACCGTCGCGGCGTCGCCCGAAGCGCCGCCGCCGGTTCCAGACGTCCGCGCCTTCGACGCCGCGCCGCTCGACGTCGACGCCCTGGACGCGTTCCCTCGCCTCTCGAGCGGCAAGTACGCGCTCAAGGGCATGCGACGCGCCGAACTCGCGGATTGGCTCGCGCACGTCGGGGAGAAACGGTCGAGGGCGGACTCGGTGTTCAGAGCCATGTATCGCGAGCTCGGCGGCGACGCCGACGCGAGCGAGGCGTTCGGCGATAAATTTAAAGCGCGTCTGGAGGTTTTGGGAAGCTTCGACGGCGATTTGGAGCTGAGCGATACGAGATTAGCGACGGATGGCACGCGGAAGGTGACGTATAACCTGCGAGGGAGCGGGGGCGGGACGGTGGAGAGCGTGTTGATTCCGGCGCTGACGGAGCGAGGTCGAACGACGGTGTGCGTGAGTTCGCAGCTCGGTTGCGCGATGAATTGCCAGTTTTGTTACACGGCGAAAATGGGGTTGAGGAAAAATCTCAGCGCGGCGCAGATCGTGGAGCAGGTCGTGCAGGCGAGACGGATGGTGGGCGCGAGCGAGGTGTCGAACGTAGTCTTTATGGGCATGGGGGAGCCGCTGCACAACGTCGATGAGGTGTTAAAGGCGGTATCAATCTTGTTGGATCCCAAAGGATTGGGGTTTTCGCGTAACAAAGTCACCGTGAGCACGTCTGGGCTGGTTCCACAGATGGAGCGATTTTTACGCGAGAGTGAGGCGTCGTTGGCCGTGTCGCTCAACGCCACGACGGATTACATTCGCAACTGGATCATGCCCATCAATCGCAAATACAACCTCGAAATGCTTCTTGGATTGCTCCGTCGCGAGTTTCCGCGCCAATCTCTCGGTAGGCACCAAAGACAGGTATTTTTCGAGTACATCATGCTCGAAGGCGTGAACGACAGCGACGAGGACGCGGATCGATTGGTCGAAATCGCTCGCGACATTCCGTGCAAAATCAATCTCATTTATTTCAACACGCACGACGGTTCGGAGTTCAAGTGCAGCGATCAAGAGCGAATCAACGCTTTTCGCCAGCGCGTCAGCGATGCGGGCGTGACGTGCACGATTCGACAGTCTCGAGGTGACGAAGAGATGTCGGCGTGCGGACAGCTCGGCAAGCCGGACGACGAGGCAAACTGGAAACCTCCGCCGCCTCGCATGCGAGACCCGCGCACGCGCGCGCAGCGCTTGTGATCACGATGTTAACGCCGCATACATGCTTATACGATATAGTTACAAGGTTTGTACCGTACTTATTTTTATGTAATTTTACTCCTTCCCGAACAATCCGCCTTGCTCAAACTCTCTCTGACTCGCGTTGCGAAGCAGACGCGCTGCCTCCACCTGGTCGTTCGCTTCCGCGAGCTCCAGCGCGGTGCCGCTCGCCGAGCGAAGAATGTTACTCTCCGACGCGCTGTGTCGAATGTTCGCACCGCTCTCGAGAAGCGCGCTCAGGGAAGAACTCGACCCGTTCGCCGCCGCCACGTGCAGCGCCGAGTACCCGCCTCGCATCTCCCCGTTCACCGCCGCCCCGAGTCGAACCAGCAGCTTCACCATCGCCCCGTGTCCACTGTGCGACGCCACGTGCAGCGCCGTGCATCCGTGCGCGTTCTTCGCCTCCAAATTCGTCCCCTTCCACTCCCCCAAAACCTCCGCCGCGTCCAGCGCGTTCGCGCGCGCCGCCTCGTGCAGCGCCGTGTCCCCCTGTTCGTCCTTCCCGTTCGCGTCCGCCCCTCGCTCGAGCAATAATCGACACACTTCCGCGTGTCCCCACTGCGCCGCCGTCATGAGCGCCGTCGCGCCTCGCTCGTCCCGTTCGTCCACCGCCGCGCCCGCGACGAGGAGCGCCCTCGCCGTGCTCGCCTCCCCGTCCTCGCACGCCGCGTGCAGCGGCGTGTGCAGGTCGTGCTTCGGTCCGCGTCGCGAGAAATCATCCAGCTCGCGTCGCAGCGCGCTCGCCGCGCGCGCCGCGCGCTCGCGCTCGCCGCGCATCGCCGCCGCGTGCCGACGCAGCGCCGCCTCGCTCAATCTCGGACTCGGCGGCCGCTGGTCGCGCATCGCGCGCCCGCGTCGACGCCGACGGCGCGTCGTCTCCGGGCGCGTCGACGACGCGCGCTGAAACGCGTCGCGATAGCGTCGCGGTGTCGCGATGTCGATCCGCGGTCGCCATTCGTCGCCATTCGTCGACGATGCGCGCGTCGCGATAGCGCCGCGCCATGGGCGTCCGCGACCTGTGGCGGCTGCTCGAACCGAGCGGTCGTCGCGCGGACGGCGACAGCGTGCGAGGCAAGCGCGTGGCCGTCGACGCGTCCATCTGGCTGGTGCAATTCATCAAGGCGACGCGCGACGAAGACGGCGACGTCGCGGCGCGCGCGCACGTCGCCGGGTTCTTTCGCAGGATCGCGCGGTTGCTGCGTCACGGCGCGCGACCGGTGTTCGTGTTCGACGGGGCGACGCCGGCGCTGAAGAGGCGGACGACGGCGACGCGACGACGCGCGCGGGAGCGGAGCGCGGCGAAGGTGCGCGTGGCGGCGGAGAAGGTTTTGTTGAACGAACTGAAGCGACGGGCGCTGGTGGCGGCGGCGAACGGAGGGGGGGTGGGAAATGGAGGGGCGGTGGCGATCGCGGCGGGCGATGGGGACGATGGAGACGACGGCGACGAGCGGGATTCGGAGGATTCGGAGGCGGAGGAGGAGGAGGAGGAGGAGTTGGACGTGTTCGTGCCGGACGGCGAATCGATCGATCCCGAGGTGCTCGGCGCGCTGCCGCCGTCGGTGCGAATGGAGGTCGTGATGCGAATGCGGGATAAGCGCGTGGCGGATAATCGAGAGCATTTCGCCGCGGCTTCGGGAAAGATGCAAGATTTCAGCGCGTTGCAGTTGGAGACGTATCTTAAAGGGACGAAATTGAAGCGAGAGATCGATCGCGTGATGCAGAAATCGGATTTGAACGATCCGATGACGTCCAAACGCGTCGCGGCGCAGGATAATCGCGATTTTATATTTGCCGGACCATCTTCGTCGAATCGAACGACTTCGAGCGGAGCGCTGGCGCTCGCGCCGCCGCCGCCGCCGCCGTCGACGTCGGGGGTGTTAGGTTTGACGACGGGTACGTTTGCGTCGGATCAACTCGCTGGGGTGCGAACGGGGCGACGTGGTCGCGCGCCGACGGCGCTCGTCGCGCCGCAAGAACGATTTTTAGTGACGACCCTTCACCCGACGCTTCCGACGCCATCAGTCGCCAAATCCGTCGCGGAGACGCCCATCGTGTTGAGCGAAGAGCCATCGACGTTGGATTTGCAAATCTCATTCACCACGGAAAATATCAAAGCTGCGGCGAAAGACCCGTTATTCGCGAGCGCGGACGACGCCACGGCGGCCGATGAAGACGAAGACGACATCGTCGCCGTTGCCGACGCCGACGAGGAATGGAAGGACGTGGAAGACGACGTCAAACCGTCGCCCGCGAAACTCGCGCTTGCCGCGCCGTCACCGCTAGCCCGTCATGACGATGACGTTATGGATTTGAGTGAAGACGCTGACGACGCCGATGATGAGTCACACGGCGATGGAACCGCGTTGAAACGCAAGAGCGTGTACTCTCTCAGCCACGGTTTTCTCAAAGGGCGAAGCTTGGGTGGATGGGACGCCGACGAAGAAGAGGCTGCTGTGCGAGCCGCGGCGGAGGCTGAAACAGAAGCAGACGTCGACGCCGCAATAGCCATCGGTGTGCGAGGAGATGAAGAAGCGTTAGCGCCGTTGAATCACGACGACGAGAGTGAGCAGTTGCAAAGGGCCATCGCGATGAGCGTCGCTACGGCGCGCGAGGAAGAGTCGCCGACCAAGGCAGCCGCAGACGGTGTGGAAGTTGAAGCACAATTAGAAACGAACGAGAGTGAAGACGAAAACAACAATGATGATGATGACAAAGATGACGACGGGTTGAAAGCAGCGATAGCGATGAGTTTGGCCAAGCACGTCGACGATTCTTTGAAACAGTCGGATGATTCTAAAGAAGTAGACGTCGTCGAGATTGAAGAAACGAAGCAAGAAGAAGAAATCGATTCGGAAGAAGAGCGGTGGATCGAGGCGGCGCGCGAAGCTGAACGCATCGCCGAGCGCGCCCGAGTGGAACGTCTAATTTGCGAAGCAGAGGAAGAGCAAGAGCGTCTGAAGCATGAGATTCGTCAAGCCAAGAAAGGTGCCGAACACGTCACGGATGAGATGTACCGAGACGTCCAAGAACTGCTCACGCTTTTCGGAATTCCTTACATCATCGCGCCGCAAGAAGCTGAAGCGCAGTGTGCGTATCTCAACCAGCACAAGCTTGTCGACGCCGTCATCACGGACGATAGCGATGTCTTTCTGTTTGGCGCATCGCACGTGTACAGAAACTTTTTCTCGGAGAAAAAATACTGCGAAGTCTACACCGCAGATCGTATCAAGAGAGAACTAGGACTCGATCGAGATCGTTTCATTCAACTCGCGCTCTTGCTCGGGAGCGATTACACCGAAGGCGTCGGCGGCGTCGGCATCGTGAACGCGCTCGAAATCGTCAGCGTGTTTAAAGGAAACGTTATGGATGCGAGTAAAGCGTTCAGAGAGTGGATTGATATGGAAGAACTCACCACGGTTCCCGAACGCTTGCTTCCTTCGCCGTCGAAAACGTCCGCGGAGAGCGCGACGGACGACGCGATCACCGCCGCCTTCAAAGAGAAACATCGCTCGCTGAAAAAGAGTTGGGAAGTTCCCGCGAATTACCCATCCCTAGAAGTCGTCAAAGCGTACCAGTATCCGTCAGTCGATCAAAGCGAAGAAACTTTCGAGTGGGGAAAGCCTGACTTGGACATGCTTCGCTTGTTTTGCATCAAGACGTTGTCGTGGACGCGAGACGCGGCGGATCAAATTTTGCTCCCGATGATGAAATCGTGGTCGAAACGCGACGACCAGCGTCGCATCGATAGCTTCTTCGAAACTTCTCACGCTGTGAGCTCGCGAGTGGCGAAATTCCGCTCGAAACGTCTCGGAGACGCGGTGAAAAATCTCACCAACGCCTTGGGATCCGAAGTCGCGGCGATGATTCTCAAGAGAACTCGCGAGGAGGCGTTGGGAGACGTCATCGTGGATTACGACGATGATCAGCACGACAACGCGGTTTCCGACCCGGAACCTAAACTCGACGACGGCGACGACGCCGATTTCGCTGACTTGGACTTGTCGCAGTATTCGAGCGACCGCGTCGCTTCGCCGTCGCCGAAGAAGCCAAAGAACCGCGCGACCGCGAAACCCAAACCCCGAGCAAAGCCCAAGCCCGAGCCCAAGCCCGAGCCCAAAACCACGTCACCCCGCGCGTCCGCGCGATCGAATCGAAACGTCGACAAAAATTAGCTCTCGACGCCGCTAGCTCGGCGTCTGAAAAATCGCAAACAAAAAATTCGCGCTCTCTTTACAACCTCCCGCGCCCGCCTACCCGCTCGCCGCGAGCACCGCGGACATCGCTATGAATCCAAATATCAACCCATACGTCACGTAATCCACCGCGCTCTTCGCCTTGCTCGCGCTCCCGAACATTCGCGATTCGTTCAGCGAGTTCACCACGCCGTCGCCCTTCGGCCCCTGAAACATGATGAGCGCCACCGTCGCCGCGCCGACGACCGCGCGCGCCGTCTCCAGCCCTCCCGCGAGCTGCGACGTCGCGATCTCCATCGCCTCGCCCGTCGGCACCGCGCGCGTCTCCCATCGTCGTCGCGTCGTCGTCGTCGTCGCGCGCGAAACCCCGACCGCGCGTCGTCGTCGCGTCGCGTCGCGCTCGCGCGCGCGCCCGCGCCCGCGCGCCGTCGTCGTCGCCGCCATCGTCGCGCGCGTCGTCGCCATCGTCGCGCGCGCTCGGTCCCGCGCCGCGCGTCGCGATGCGGCGACGACGACGTCGATTCGACCCGTCCCGCCGCGATCGCGATTCGCCGCACTGCGCGTCGCCGACGCGCCCGCGCACGTCCGACTCGCGCGCAGACGCGCGCGATGCTCGCCTCCGTCGCGCCCGCGCGCGCGTCGCGCGTCGCGATCGTCGCGCGCGTCGACGCGCGCCGCCGAAGATGCGCCGCACCGCGCGGACGAATCGTCGCGGCGAAGCGCGACGACGACGCCGACGGCGCGTCGAGCGCGCCGAAGGGGTTCCCGCTGAAGGGATCGTCCTCGCCCGGCGGCTCGCGCGGACCCGGGGCGGCGCCGCTGCGCATGGAGACGACGGAGCAGAGAAAGTTTGGGTACGGCGGCGACGGGCAACCGCCGCGCGACGACGACGACGACGAGGAGGCGTGGGACGACGGATGGAATCCCGGCGACGAGGGACAACCGAGCGCGTGGGGGTTGGTAATTCTGTTGGTCATCGGATCGTGGGCGCTGTGGGAGTATAAACGACCGGGAGGGTCGCTGAACCCGGAGACGAAGCGAAGGAAGCAGCGCGCGAGGTACGAGCGCGCGTTCAAGGCCAAGTACGGGTACCTGCCGGGCGAACGACCGCCGTCGACGGGCGCGACGGGGTCGATCTCGGGATTGGATTGATCGCGGTTTTGAATCGTCGACGACTCGGACGGCGTCGATTCGATTCGATTCGATTCGATTCGATTCGATTCGATTCCGTTCCGTTCGGCGCTCGCGACTCGACTCGGGCAATTTTAAACCATCTCCGCGAGTCTCGATCGACGCGTCTCGCGTCGCGCGACGAATGAAATCGTGTTTTCCCATCGTCATCGCTCGACCCGCGCGTTCGCTCGCGTCGTCGCGGTCGCCGTCGCCGTCGTTCGCTCCGCTCGCGTCTCGCCTCGCCTCGCGTTCGCGCCACAGCTCGGCGCGCGATCGATCGATCGATCGATACATGTTCCCGACGAGCGTGCGCAAACCATCGCCCGGACCCGCGCCTGACGCGAGCGAAAGCGACGAGCGCGCGGCGTCTCCCGCGCCGTCGGAACCGAGCGCGCGGACGTCGGACGACGAGCGCGTCGAGCGCGACTACGACGAGGGCGCGGCGGAATCGGCGCGAGAAAAGTACCGACTTCAGGGCAAAGCCGGGTGCGATCGCGTCCTCGAAGCGCTGCGACGGGAGAAAGAGAGCGTGAAAGAGACGCGACAGTACCTGTTCGGACGGTTGTTGAACCTGCAGCTCGAAGAGGCGGTGCTGCGGGATCATCTGAACGCGACGGTGAACGCGGCGAGCGATGCCGCGAGGGAGGGAAACGGGGGATCGGGACGTGAAGTGGAAGCGAGGGAAACGCAGAGCGGCGCTGAAACATAAGAGACCCGAACAATTGGTGGAGTCGCTGATTCGGGAGTTCGGCGTGGTGCGAGGGACGCGCGCGAGGGGGCAGGTTTGGATCGGGGCGACGCGGCGGTTGGGGTATCTGTTGGAGCAGACGTGTTTGGGGCGAAGAGCGCGCGCGGGGACGGAGATTGGCGTGCCGTTGACGCCGAATGGGGCCGGAAACGAACTCGTGATACGAGTCTGCTGCGAGGATGCGTATTACATGTGCGCGTTTTTGCGGTGTTTAGTGGTGAGCGAGGACGGGGACGAAGACGCGGCGCGGGAAATTCGGCTCGGGTTAGGGACGCGGGAGATGGACTGCGAGACGCTTTGGCGCGTGTTTCGACGCGATTGTGGGCACGCGTTCGCATTGAAGTGCGCGGCGACGGTGCACTTCAGACTCACGGGTTGGTTACCGCGCAGCGGATTACAATACGGTGCAGATTTCGTGTTATACCAGCGTCACCCGTCGCTCGTGCACAGCGACTCCACCGTGGTGCTGGTGCCCGACGCCGCCGCGCGTAGGAGCTTTCAAATCGACGACGACGACGCGCCCCATCGCGGCGTCGCGCTCGACAACGGCTGGCCCGACTGGCCCGATTTGCAGGCTACGTCAAGATTGGCCGTGCAGGTGAGCAAGAAATTCATCGAGGCGCACATCTCGGCGCCGAAAAACGTGAATTGGAACGAGCCGTCGTGCTTACAGCACATTTACGTCAACGAGATTGAAGTCTCGCGATTCAATACGAAAAAACACTTGGAGAATTACCAAGGAGATTAGAGAATGTGTACATCAGTTACAAACTTGTTGAATAAAAGAAAATGATCAATTCATCCATCGACGGTCACCGTTTCGTCGACTTTTGAAAAATTTTTATAAAACGCCGTGAAGTGTTTGAAACAGATATCGATGTCTTCCGTGCCGCACATCTCGCGCACGGAGTGCATGCTTAGTTGAGGGATACCCACGTCTACGGTGCGGATGCCGACGCCGGCGGCGATGATCGGACCGATTGTGGAACCACATCCCATGTCGTTGCGCACCACAAAGTCTTGCGTCGGAACGTTTTCCATCTTGGCGCACTCACGAAACAAGTAAGACGTCACCGCTGTCGTCGCGTATCGCTGGTTGGCGTTGTGCTTCACCACCATGCCCTTGTGCATCTTTGGTTGATGATTATCTTCGTGCTTATCCATATAATTCGGGTGCAACGCGTGCGCCATGTCGGCGCTGACGAGGAAAGAGTTGCGCACGGTGCGTTCAACGAGACCTTCGCCGCCTTGGTTCGGCGCCGCCTTACTAAGCGCCGACGCCGCGCGTTTGATGGATTCAAACATCATCGGTGATCCGCCGCCATAAAATGACGAGCTTCCAACCTCTTCGTTGTCGAACAGCGCCACCATTTGCACGCCGGTTTGCTCGGCGAGCGCCGCCGCGCTCGTGGCTTCGATTAAAGCCCGAACGCCGCAATAGCTCGACGCCAAGTTGTCCAATCGTCCCGAAAAAATAAACTCGCGCGCCGCGCCACCGATGACGGATGGCTGCGTGTCACAAACATTCAGTTCAAAGTCAGCGATATCGCCTGGTGCGCACCCGAGCTCTTCCGCGAGAACGGCGAGCAAAAGAGCGTGATGGGCGCCGCCGTCGTTGGCCACCTTTTCCTCGAGTTCGCCTTTTATCGCGGTGGCAAGAATCGGCGCAAAATTCGTCTCCGTGTTCGGTTTGAACCCATTCGTCGAGATTTCACGATCAAGATGAATCGCGAGCGTGGGAATGCGAATGATCGGTCGATCGATGCGCACCAACTCGTGCGCCAACTTTCCGTCTCGTTTGACGAGCACTCGCCCCGCGACGCTCAAATCGCGGTCGAACCACGTGTGCCACAACCCCCCGCCATACGTCTGCACGCCCACTTGCATGAAACCACCTTTTTTAATTTTTGACACCGGTTTCAACTTCGGGCACGGCGAATCGGTGTGCGCGGCGACAACGTTGAACCCGTTACCCGGTTCGTACGCCCCGCCCACGGCGAACGCCACCAACGCGCTTTGGTTTCGCGTCACGTAATACTTTCCATTTCTCTTCAGATCCCCCCACTCTACGCTTTCACTGATCTTGGAGTATCCTGCAGCTTCTAAAAGCTTCACCGACGCCTCCGTGGCGTGATGCGCCGTCCACGAATCGTTCAAAAAGTCAACCAAATCGTTCGCCACGCTCGCCGCCGCGCCGCCGTTCACCGTCCCGAACCTTCGAATGTCCCGTCGGTCGTCTCGGCGTCCGCGCGCGTCGCTCTCACGCGCGAGTCGCGCGTTTATGCGCGGTGCGGCGCCACTGAACGCGCACTCGGGCGCGCGCATCGCGCGCACGCGGCACGAAGTCGCGCTGCGCGTCGAGGTTTGTTGGGCGACTCGCGGCGACGCCGACGCGCCGTGCGTCGCCGACGCGCGTCGCGCGCGCGCGTCGACGGCGTGTCGGTGCATGACGTATCTCGTGACGCGCGTGGCGATGCGCGCAGGAGGCATCGCGCGCGAGCGGTTCGGTGAGGCGTCGTCCAATGGCGCGACGCGCGGGAGGGTTGGTTGGCGACAGTCGAAGAGACAGAATATCGTCTGTACAACGGAAACAAAACTAAGTAAAATACAAGGTGAATGCAAGAAAATTAAGACACGTGTTCTCGAGCCTTGGTGTCGCCGTCGGAGGATAAGAAGATCATGTCGCCGTCTTTTAACTTTGTGGACGGCGACACCATGACCATGTTTACGTTGACGCGCGCGTCGGCGTCGGCGGAAGACGCGGCTTCTGCACGAATTTCCGCCACGGTTGACCCGCGTCGGACGCTGCGAACTTCGGGTAAATCATCTTTCCAAGTGATGACCATGACGCCGTCGTTGTTGAGATCGATATTGGGAAGTTTGGCGGACGGGTTCTTCAGCGCAACTTCGGCTTCGAATTTCGCGGCTTCTTCGGTTTGGAAGATGCCTTTGCTCGGCTTGGGAGTGGTGCGCTTTCCAGCCATGAGGATATTGAGCGCCGGCGCTTCTTCTTCGCCACGACGCCAGCGCTCTTCGCGGGCGAGCTGAGTTTGTTTCGCGCGGGCGATGCGCTTGCGCTTTTCAATCTCTGCGGCGGTGGCGGACCAGTTGCTCAGCAAGGTTTCCTTGTCCTCGCCAGAGGCGTCGTCGCCGTCGATGGATTCGTTCAAAAGCTCTCCCGCGACGGTTTGAAGCTGACGAATCCGCATATCGACGTCATCGTCGTCGAGCGACGACAAATCGTCGTCAGAATCATTTGCATCATCCGCGCCCTCGATGACAATTTCCGCCGTCACGCGCGTCTTGTGCCCGAGGTTGTCGACGCGATGCCAGCGCTGGTCGACGCAATAGCAAAACTCAGAGATGAAAAATTCGCTCGTGCCTTGACGGGCGCTGGTCAAACCGGACGCAATGACCTCTTTCATGAGCGCTTCGTGATGTTTATCAGCCATCCAAGCCGCGACGTCACTCCACTCACTACGCATCGGTTCGGCGACGAGCATGCGCGAGCCATTGGCGTCGATGACGACGCCACAACTTCGGCGCCCGCTTGACACGAGTTGTACGCCACCGCCGACCAAAGGGGTTTCGTCCGTGTGTGACGCATCTTGATACGACTTCGAAGCGAACTTGGGCTTCCCTTTGTACATCCATTGGGCAGCGACACCAAACTCAGCGGCGTCGTGCATCGAACGCGTGCGCACTTGCACCTCGAGAGGTGCGCCGTCGGGTCCACCGATGGCGGTGTGAAGCGACCTATACCCGGTTTTCTTGGCGTTGGTGATGTAATCGTCATACTCTCCTTCGATTGGGCGATACATCTTGTGAATCAAGTCGAGAAGCGCGTAGCATGCGTCGATTTCTCGTTCTGTGCCTCGCTCAGACGTGCTCGCGTCACCGACGACGATGCGCATCGCGCGCGTGTCGCACACGCGTTCGAATGGTAAATTCTTGCGCTTCATCTTCATGTACGTGCTGTACGCGCTCTTTAGCCGCGAAGACACCGAGATGTTCAAATCGCTTTGAGTCGTATAGCCATCCATGAGAAGTTCGCTCCACAATCGACCGCGAATCGCGTCCAGAGTGCTCAGCGACGCGGCGATGCTCCCAGGTAGCGCGGTCAATCCTTCGACTTGCAACGAATCACCCTCGCGAGTAGACAACCAATCGAAAGAAGGTATACTCTCGATGCGATGCTTCACATCTAACTGCCAAGGCGCATATCGGTCGTCATCGTGTGACCCGCTTCCGTCAAACGAGTCGCTCTCCGTTTCCTCCTTGGCGCCGAAAAACGACACAGCGTCCAAACCAAAAAACGAACTCGGAGACGATTCCGTTTGCCCCGTCTGCTTTGACTTCGAGCTCGATCGCGCGCGGCCACTCATGTCTTTCGCGCGCGGTTTCCAAGCCTTCGATCGCGCCGTCATGATGCCGTCGAAATTCTCCGGGTCGAGCACGGCGAAGCACAAATCCTCGAGCTCTGATTTGATGGCCCACATCCCGAGCTTTTCGGCGAGCGAGCACCACACGCGAAGCGTTTCGTTGGCGATGTCCATCGCCTTTTCCTCGCTTGATATCGCGTATATCGTTCGCATGTTGTGCAAACGGTCGGCGATTTTAATCAAAAACACCCGCGGGTCGCGAACGATGAGCAACAAAATCTTGCGCAGCTGAGTCAAATCTTCCTCGCTCAGCTTCGCCTTGACTTCGACGTCGTCGACGTCTCGTCGTCGGCGACGCATGACTTCGTTCATCTGACCCACGCGTGAGACCTGAATCACCAAATTATACACCCGCGTCCCGAACGTCGCCTTGAGCGTCTCATCCGTGCACGCCGTGTCGTCCAACACGTCGTGCAACAAGCACGCGCACACGGCGTCTCGACTTCTCGACCCATTCCCGGGTAAATTCGCCGCTAAAATCTTCGCTGACTCCACGCAATGCTTGGCGTACGAGTCCCCATTCTTTCTGCGCTGTCCGCGGTGCCAAGACGCGACGAAAGCCAGCGCGCGCTTCACCTCGGGTTCTTGGAAAATCGCGTATCGCGACACGTCGACGCCGTGCAACGTCTTCCCGTCAAAGTCCCGCGACTCCCCCACCCAAGACGCATCCGCGCTCTCCGCTCGCGCCGACGCCCATCCACCCCTATTACTCGCATCATCGCTCGCATCGCTCCCGAACACTCGCCCCTTCCACGCGCGCTCCCACATAAACGCCGTCGCCCCCACGCACGCCGAAGTCACGAAACTCGCCAAAAACGCGTCGTTGAATTCCCCGAGCTCCGTCGCCCGCTGACTCATCCGCACGAAAAAATCCGGCGCCTCGGGCGGTAAAACCCGCGTCCGCGTCTTCTCCGCGCGCCGTCGCGCCCCCCTCTCCCCCCTTCCGCCCGCGCGCGTCGCGAACGCGCGTCCCGGTCGTCCATCTTTCGTTCGCGCGCGCGCCTTCCCTCGCGCGCGTCGCGCGAGACGGACGCCCGTCTCGCGTCCCGGTCGTCCCGCGGCGATCGTCGACATCGACGGGTTCCCTCGCGTCGCGATCTCGACGCCGCGGCACATTCGCGCGCGAACGTGCGCGCGAATGCGCGCGCGAATCCGACGCGGCGCCGTCGCGGTCGGTTCGCGGTCGGTTCGAACGCGCTGTGCAAATTGACGTCTCACTGTTTGCGCACACACCGACCGACCGTGAGGTCACACGCGGGTGTCCATCGCGAGGCGCGTCTTTCGCGCGGGAGACCTGAGACTCGA
>MDSX01107278.1_pt1 | contig 13852 bp, 13 predicted proteins | sample 811141 | NCBI WGS metagenome assembly MDSX01 (sample SAMN05326642, study PRJNA326480) | marine metagenome | isolation source: seawater | place: Atlantic Ocean: South East | collected 2010
GATATTATACATAAGTGTTATAAAAACTTTTAATTAAAATTATGCTACCTGTAAATCTAACAATTTTATATTTAATATTGCTTCTCTTTACTGTCTTTATTTCAAAAAAATTAGATTTTTATGATAAACCAAATGTTAGAAAAATTCATAATTCCAAAGTGTTTAATACTGGTGGAATAATCATTTATGTCTTTTATTTAATAATAGTTAATTTTTTTGAGTTTAATCATAACATTGAATTAATTATTTCAATCAGTTTTTTTATTTGTATAATTGGTTTTATTGATGATAGAATTAATCTCAACCCTTCAGTTAAGGTCTTATTTATAATTATACCTTCTGCATATTTAATTCTTAATGGCATAAGTATTTATGATTTAGGAGATTATGAATATATTGGAATCTTAAGTTTAGGTAAATTTCAATTACCTTTTTTAATTCTATCTACAGGATTGTTGATAAATGCTACAAATTATATTGATGGTGTTGATGGTTTATTATTAACCTTTTTTATTTGTTGCTTAGGTTATTATATCTTTTTAATTGATGAAACTAATACAATCTATCTATTAAAACTTCTCCTCGTACCAGTTGTTTTAAATTTAATTATGAATTTATTACCATATAAATCAAAAATAAAAATTTTTAGTGGTAACACTGGAAGTCTTTTTATTGGTTTTTTTATAAGTTTTTTAACTATAGAGCTTTACAATAGTTTTAGCATACACCCTGTGTATTTGATATGGCCTTTATGGTACCCAGTATATGATTTTTTATTTGTAAGCACAAATAGAGCTATTCTTAAAAAATCAATTTTTTCTGCTGATAACTCACATCTTCATCATAAAATCTTAATCAAATTTAAAAAAAATCATTTAAAGACAATATTGTTATTTTTTATATCAAATGTTTCAATTATTTATTTAGGATTTTTAGTAAGTAATTTTTCAAAAATTTTATCATTAATATTTTTTATAATTGGATTCATTTTTTATTTTACTATGAGATTTAAGTTTAAAAAATGATATCTTCAGCTACTATTAAAATTGAAACATTTTTAAAATTATTATTATTATCTTTCCCAATTTTAATTATTTTGGGTGCTCCTTCACTAAACTTTTTTTCAGTTGTTTTTTCTCTATATGCATTGTTTAATTTTAAAACGTTAAAAAAATTTGAGATTTTCGATAAAAAAATTTTAATTATTTTTTTTAGTTTTATAATTTTTATTTTTCCTTTTGATAGTATAAATTTTGAAAATTCTTTTTTAAAATATTTATCTTTTTTTAGATTTATCTTAATGATGATAGGATTAATTATTTTTTTTGAAAAAGAAAATAGAAATAATTTATTTTTATTTCAAATTTATAAAACTTATATTGTAATTTTAACTATAATTATTATTGATACTTTAATTGAGTATTATTTTGGGTCTAATTTACTTGGTTTTAGCTCCCCTTATAAAGGTCGTATTGCAAGTTTCACTAATGATGAATTAATTATTGGTTATATATACTGTTTTATAACACTTTTTACATTAGTATTCATTTATAAAAAAACTAATCATTATTTTTTTTGGATTATTGCATGTGCCCTTTTAATTATTAGCTTTACTATTGGTGAAAGATCTAACTTTATAAAATTAACTTTATTAATAATAATTTTTTCATTTGCTCATTTTTTTTATTTTAAGAAGTTCAAAATTAAAAATTTAATTATATTATTTTCAATTATTATTATTTTTTTTATATCTTTATACAAATTCACTATAAATACCCCGCAGGGAAACAAGTTGTTTTTTATTGATGATTTAATTATTTCCAAAAATGATAAAATCTCTTTTAATTTTAAAGGAAGATTTTTACAATCAAACCATGCTGCTCACTACATAGCCGCGTATAATGTTTTTTTAAATCACCCTATATTTGGTGTAGGAATAAATAATTTTCATAATGAAGCTAAGAAAAAAAAATATGAAGATCATGATTTAGAAATGACAGAAGTAAGGGCATCTACTCATCCACATCAGGTTTATTTTGAAATTATTTCAGAGGTTGGTTTAATAGGATTAATTTATTTTATTCTTATTTTCTTTTATCCAATTTACTTATCTATAAAATCGCTTAATAGAAGCAATGAAATTATAATAGTATCACATTTATTCTTACATTTTTATTTTATATTTCCAGTTTTGCCATCTGGCAGTTTTTTTGGAACTAATTACGGAATTCCATTTTGGTATAACCTTGCAATACTATTTTATCTATCAAGAAAAAATTTAAAGTTTAATTAGAAAATATCATAAATAATTTTTTTTTTAAGAAAATTAATTGATAGTATAATCAATCTGTAAATTGATTCAATATATCCCATTTTCATATAATTTTTATAAACTTTAAATCCATTAATAATACTTGTAAAAATATTTGATGACAAAGAGTCTTTTCTTTTTCTATAGTCTGTAAGATTTTTATTTATTCCTTTTATGTATGGAATTTTTTTTAAAATTTTCAACCACAAAACATAATCCTCTTTTGTTTTTATCTTAGGAAATTTTAAATTATTTTTCTTTAAAAATTTTGAATCAATCATAACTGTAGATAAACCAATATCACAAGAGTTTAAGATATCTTTGAAATACAATTTGTTTTTAGATTTTCTTAAAGAAATTTTTTTTCCTGATTCATCAATAATATTATAAGAAGTATGTGAAATTAATGTTCTATCATTAATCATATAATTAACTTGAAATTTCAACTTATCTTTATGCCAAACGTCATCACTATCAAGAAAAGCAATATATTTAGTTTTACTTAATTTAATGCCTATATTTCTTGACTCTCCAGCACCTATATTTTTTTTATTTATTAAAATTTTTATTGAGTATTTTCTTATTTTTTTATTTCTAAATACAAATTTTTTAATTTGTAATAAATCAGATTTATTTTCATCATCATAAATTATTATGATTTTAAATTTTTTATAAGTTTGAAAAAAAACAGACTCTAATGCTAAAAATAAATATTTTAAATTATTTTTATATGGGATAATAATTGTTACCAAAGACACATATATTTATATGAGACAAAATAAACAAAATCAAATCATTTATTTCTTTCCTGATCCTCAAATAGGGGGAGTCCAAAAAAATTTTTTTTTAATCTCAAGATATCTAACTACTTTTTTTAATCAAAACTTTTTAATTACTAGTAATAAAATTGATAGTAAAATTGATAGAAAAATAAAATTAATAAAAATAAGTAAATTTTGGTCCTATATAAGTAGAAGATTACTTTTTATAGTTTGCTCTATAAAGCTTTTTTTGGTTTGTTTAAAAAAAGATAAAGCAATTATTTTTTCATTTCAGGGAAATTTTTATGCAATTATCATATCTATTCTTCTTAGAAAAAAAATTATTATAAGATCTAATCTAAGCCCACAAGGATGGGCAAGTTCACCTTTTAAAATCAAAGTTTTTAAATTTTTATTATCAAAAGCAGATTTAATAATAGTTAATAGTTATGATTTTAAAAAAGAAATGAGAAAAGTTTTTGGTATTAATCCAATGACTATTTATAATCCTATAAACCAAAATGGAATTAAAAAATTGTCAGTATATAAAAAAAAAATAGAATTTTTTGAAAAAAAAACAATAAATCTTATCAATGTAGGAAGATTAGTAGATCAAAAAAATCAAATAGAAATTTTACTCTCTTTATTAAAATTAAAATCTTTAATAAAAAATTATAGATTATTAGTTATTGGATATGGCCCTGAAAAAGTATCTTTAAAGAATTTTATAAATAAAAATAAATTAAAAAAATTTGTTAAAATCATTTTTGTAAAAAATCCCTATAAATATATAAATATGTCTGACGTATTTATATTATCATCAAAATATGAAGGTCTTCCAAATGTATTACTAGAGGCTGCTTATCTAAAGAAATATATTATATCATCAAATTGCAAAACTGGTCCAAAAGAAATTATAAAAAATTATAAATACGGTGAATTATATAAATTAGGTAATATAGATGATTTAAGTTCGAAACTTAAAAAATTAAATAAAAAAAAACTAAGATCTAATAAAAACAAATTAACAAACTTAGAAGTTTTTGATTATAAAAAAAATCTTAAAAAATATTTAGATGAAATAAAAAAATTAGTTTAAAATTTTCTTTATCTCTGACGAAAAATAATTGCAGGTATATAATTTTGTTTTTTTATAATTTTCAAAAATTTTTTTTTTATGATATTTTTTTTCTTTCAATAATTTTTTAAAGTTTTTTATAAAACTTTTTTGGTTATTATTTTTAAAAACATATCCATTTTTACCATGATTAAGGAACTCCGAAGGACCTGTATAACAATCAGAGGTTAAAATTATTTTTTTACAAGCTGCTGCTTCTTGTATAATAAAACCAGGTTCTTCCCATAATGAAGAGCAAATTAATCCTTCTGAATTACCTACATACTTAAATATATTTTTTTTATACCCAGTAAGAATAATATGATTAAAAAGTCTAAATCTCTTAATATATCCTTCAATTTTTTTTCTATCCTGACCTTCACCTATTATTACGAAAATATAATTTTTTTCTTCTTTTAAGATTTTTCTTAAACATTGAATTAAAAATAAAAAATTTTTTTGATATGTTAGCCTTCCGATAGAAACAAAGTATTTTTTTTGAGAGAATTTTTTTTCAATTTTCTCCTTTTTTAAAAAATTAATTTTTTTATGATCTATAACAGGATCTCTAATTATACTTAAAATTTTTCTATCAAATATTTTTTTCTTTAAAATTTTTTTTTTTGACTCCAATGTTTGGATTAAAACTCTTTTAATTTTTTTTTTAGATATAAAAAAAATCAATTTTCTAAATATTGTAAATTTTATTTTTCCAGAGACTCTTAATATGATTTTATTTTTCAAATTAAATAATGAAACAATAAATAAAGGTAAAGATGTTAATAAATAAATAAATAAATAATCTCGCTTATTTCGAATTAAATAAAATAATAATGGAAAAAAAGAAAATATAAAAATCAAAGTATAATTTAATCGACTCCAAAAATAACCTTCAGTTGGTAGTTTTTTTATAAGTTTATTATTTATTAATTTAATTTCTTCAATTTTATTCTTTTTCAAAAAAGACTTATATTCATCAAATTCTCCAAATGAATTGATAACTTTACATTTGAAATTTTTTGACTGAGATAATGATTTTGCTGACTCTAAAACTGCTTTAGCTGTTCCTACATTGCCAATGTAAGGACACCAAAAAATTAGAGTTTTGATCATTTTTTATCTTAAAATATTTTATTTATTAAAAATTTTTTTAGAAATTGATAAAAACAATTTAGAAAATATTATTAAAAAACCAAACTTTGCATAAATAGTTTCATGTATTCTACCAGTAAAATCATTCCTAAAAAAATTTGCTAAAATTTTAAATTTATCACTTTTTAGCTCCAACTTAACGTTTCTTGTTTTGGGTATCATAACAAATGATAATAATAACCTTGGTTTATTTGAAAAGTTTTTTGTTCCTCTGTGCCATAAACTATGTTTTCTAATTAATATTTGTCCCTTTTTCATCATCAATTTTTTTTTATTTTTTTTTGAAAAAAAAAATTCATCATAGGTCATAGGCTTTAAATGAGACCCAACACATACTTCAGTTGGTCCATTCTCTGAGGTTATGTCTTCTGTAGCAATTGAAACTAAATACATTTCTTGTAAATGAGTTCCATCTGTATGAAATTGTTGAATTCCTTTTTTTGGTAATGTTAAGTTACCACCATAATTTATATCGAATAAATCTAATTTTTTTGAAGTTAGTTTTTCAAAATAATTTATAAATTCATTTTGAAAAACTAAAGAATAAAGTTTGGATCCAAAAGGTCCTTGATTTATACCAAAATTTCCCATTATATAACCTCCGAGTTTTTTAATACTTGGATCCTTTACTTCTTCCAAAACACAAGCTTCAATTTCATTTATTAGATTATCAAAATCAAAGTCGTTGGTTAAGCTAGTATCTAACAAAACATATCCGTCTTTATCAAAAGTATTTTTTTCAATTAATTCTTTTAAAAACATAATCCTCTTTATGAAGTTTGGTCAAAAATTTATACTTTTTTTTAATCATGAATTCTTTTAACTTTTTAAAATTATAACTTTCAATACAAAAATAATTTATTTTAATTTTTTTAAAATTAATACCTTTAAGTAATTCCATTTCTGAACCTTCAACATCAATTATTGCTAGATCAACAACTTTAATTTTAAATTTTTTAAAAATATTTTCTAAAATCTCGATTTTACACTCATAATTTTGAAAATTCCCTAATTTTGCTTCTTTTGCCATATTATTTATTCTACTTATTGGATAATCTTTAAAATAAAGTTTATTTTTATCATCAACAATATGTGACATTAAATTTAAATTTTTTATAAATAATTTTTTATTAAGATATTTTTTACTTAAACAAATTCGATTCAAGCAAATATTTTTTGATCTATTTTTTTTAAGATATCTAAAATGTAATGGATTTGGTTCAATTAATAACCCAGACCAATTTAAGTCTTTTTCAAATCGTAGCGATATGGACTCAGAAATTCCATTGTAAGCACCTATTTCTAAATAAAAACCTTTTTTTTTATTTATAATTTTCATTAAACTTTTATCTATATTTCCTCTAGCAGAATATTTTTTAAAAGTTAAAAATTTAAATAATTGATAATTTGAAATAAAAAAATGCCATATATCATATGAAAATTGATTTTTTATAAAATTTTTTAATTTGCCCAACATAATAATCTGAATAAACTAGATTTTTTTTTCATTATTTAAAAAGCTAATTATATCTTTAATTGATGATTTTTTATTAATTTTAGAGAAGAAATTATCCACTAACTCATATTTTTTTCTATCAAATGAACCATACTTTTTTTGAACAAAATGCAATCCCGCATAAAAAATTTGAATTATTCTTGAAGAATATTTTTTTCTAAATGAAAGAAAAATCATCAAAATTAGTTTGATAGTGAAAATACTATAACCAAAAAATTTATCTGAAACAGAGCCAATTTTTTTTATTAATAACAGTCTATATTTGTAATTATAATATATAGTTTTGGCCCAATTATGATTTACTGTATAAGACACTGAATGATATATTTTTCGATTTAAATCTACAACCAATCTACCGCCTGTTTTTTTAAATCTATGAGATAATTCAATGTCCTCTTCTCCATAAAAAAAATCAGGATCTGAAAGTCCAGTCTTTTTTAAAAACTTAGAGCGCATCATAGATGCACATCCAACAACAGCATCTGTTTTGATTAAACCTTTAAATTTAATAGAATCTTTTTTTTTGCATATATGATTTGAACATTCTCTTTGTAATTTTAAGTTATATCCAATTTTAGTTCCCCCAAACCATATTGTTTTTGGAGCATCTGCAAACATTACTTTGGGACTTATAGCGGCTATTAACTTATTTTTTTTTAGTCTTTGTGTTAAATGAAATATTAAGTTCTTGGGAACAAACATGTCATTATCTATACGTGCTATATATTCAAAATTATTCCTTAAACAAAATTCATATCCAGGATTATGACCAAGCCCACATCCATAATTAATTCTATTTTTAATATAAAAAATTTTATTATTATTGTTATTTTTAATAATAAAATTTTTTTTTACTTTAATGCTGTTAATTTTTTTTTTTTTAAGCCAATCTAGAACTTTTTTTGAGAATATTTGATCAGAATTATTATCAACTAAAATGATATTAAATTTCTGTTTTTGTTGATTTAAAAGAGATTTTAAGCATTTTATAGTTTTTTCACTATCATTCCAAAATAAAACTACAACTCCCAATTCATTTAAAGTTTTTTTCATTAATTAAATTTAATGTCCTCTAATATTCTATTGGCTCTTGAAATTAATGAATATTTTTTACTCAATGTGTGATTATTCTTTGAAATTATAAATTGCTTACTCGGCTGATTTTTTAATTTTTGTATTTCTTTTTTCCATGAATAAGGATTGGTATAGTTTTTAATAAAAATAGCATTTTTTTTTTCTTCTATTGCTTCTCTCAATACATTAAAATCTGAACACATGATAATTTTTCCAACACTTAAATAATCAAAAAGTTTGAGTGGAGATGTAAATTCAGTAATATCACCTACATTGCCAGCTACAGTAATAGAAGATACATAAGGCATAAGCAAAATATCCATTTTTTTTAATTCATTTGGAATATCCTTATAAGGAATATAATTATTTATATGTATGTTTTTATTAGTATTTTTATATTTAAAGTTATTTAATTTATTAATATCTCCATATAAATAATATTCATTACCTCTGTCAATTTTTGCTAAATTTTTAATTAAACTTAATCCCCTTGAGTGAAATAATGATCCAAAATATCCAATTCTAAAAGATTTTTTATTATTTGAAAATTCAAAATTTTTTTTTATAGATGATCCACTTGGAAGAACAATAATCTTATTTTCTTTTATAAGATTTTTTTTTACATATTCATTTTTAACACCATGCGTTATAGCTACAATTTTTTTGATATAACCTGAATTAAGGAACTTAAATTTAGTTACCAAAAATCCAACTATTCGTGACTCGGTTTTTAAGTCATGATGTAGTTCCATTATTATTTTTTTTCTTAAAATCATCAACAAAAAACATGTAAAAAAATTTCTAGTAATATAAATTTCAGGTTTATATTTGAAGCTCTCTAAAATTGAAAATATAGAAAAGAGATAATAATTTACACCAAGTGGAAAAGATTTAAATTTTTTAATTCTTTTTAATAAAAATTTAAATTTTACATTATAATAATTTAAAAAATTACTTTTAGAGTTACCATTGTTAAAAGTAATTAATGTAACTTCATTACTTAAACTCGAAAATGCTTCACACATTTTTACAATCTGTATTGAGCTAGCTACAGAAGAAGGAACAGCTGCATTTGATAGATAGCATATTTTCATATTAAAATTTATGCTTCCTTAAAAATATTTGAAGACTTATTAAATTCCAAATTAAATAAGGATCACAATACTCTTTTTTATGTTTCTCTATCAATTTTTGACAAAATTCAAAATTTATTATGTCAGATGAATCGTAATAATATTTGCTTAATATTTCTTTTCCAAAATCATAAATTTCTTCTCTCAGCCAACCTGCAAAGGGAGAATTAAAGCCCATTTTTTTCTTTAATATAAGTTTATTTAAATTTTTATAGTTTTTAATTAATATATTTTTGCTTTTAAAAAAAAGGCCATATTTTTTAAAATCTTTCAGCATTAGATAATCTTCGATAATATTTTTGTCCAAAAAAGGGACTCTTGCCTCAATTCCTTTATTTGCATATATTTTATCATTTCTAATTAATATATCGTTAGGTACCCAAGTATCTAAATCATGAAACATAGCATTAGATAAATTAGGATAATTGTCTAAATTTAATGTGTGGTTTAAGATTTGATCTAAATCTTTATCCATAATTAATTTAAAATTTTTATAAACATTTTTTGCATTATTAAATATGTTTTGTTCACTAAAAGATAAATATAGATCTCTAGAATTTTTTATATTTAGCCTATTAATATTTTTATTTTTAAACTTAAAATTTTTGTCTTTAAAAAAATTAAACTTAATAAATAAAGATAAAATGTAAATTGACCTATATCTGTTGTATCCTGTAAAAACTTCATCTCCCCCATCTCCTGAAAATAAAACCTTTTCTGATACATTATTACTTAAAATAATGTTTGAAATAGAGTTTTGATTACCAGTCGGCTCCTCAACTATATCAACAATTTTTTCTGCATTATCTTTAAAATCTTTTGAACTTACTTCTATAGAATTAAATTTAACCCCATAATGATTTGAAATTTTTTTTGCTACATCATGATCTTCACTGAATTTATCAGAATTTTTAAAAGTTACTGAATAATTAGTGAAATTTGTACCTTTATTTTTCAATAATTCCTGTAAAATTATATTAGAGTCATAACCTCCAGATAAAGAAAGGGCCACAGGAACATCTGATAAAAACTGATTTGAAAAATTTTTACTAATGTCATTAGTTAATTCCATTTCATCCTTGTCTGAATTAAAATTAAAATTTAAGATTTTTGTTCTTTTATAATTTTTGTCGTAAACTTCGATTAGTTCACCTGGTAAAACTTTATAAATATTTTTAAAAAAAGTCTCTCTATAGTCATTTCTATTAAAATTAGAATATGAATTTAATGCATCATAATTTAACTGTTTGCTTTTTAAATTTATAAGTATGCTGTTAATTAATGATGAAAAAATAAACTTTTTAGTTTTAAAATCGAAATGATAATATAATGGTTTTACCCCTACTATATCTCTAACTAAATATAATTTTTTTAATTTTAAATCATAAATAGATATACTAAATATACCTGATAATTCTTTAAATGAATTTATACCATTTAAATCAAATAATTTGATAATCACTTCGGTATCAGATGAAGTGTCAAACGAATAACCTTTAGAAATTAAACTATTTTTAATTTCAATATAATTATATATCTCACCATTAAAGGACAAGACAAAGTTTTTAAAATAATATGGCTGATTAGATCTTTTCTCAGGATCAATTATTGAAAGCCTATTATGTCCAACTGTAAAATCTTCTGACTCAAAAAAATCTTGATTATCTGGCCCTCTACTAGAAGTTAAAGACATCATCTGTTTAATAAGACCTAAGTCTTTAAAATTAAAACCATTAATACCACACACAAAAATTTCCTATAAACTACTATCTAAATTTAAATTTAATTGAAGTTGAAAAAAAACAATCCTTAATGTCTCTCATTAATAGAGAGATATTAATTTCACCTTTTAATAAATTTTTTAGATGCATATTAATTATCTCAAAAAATGAAATTTTTTTAAAACCTTCTAATGTCAGCACTTTAATCAAACTATATCTTGAAAAACAATTCAAATGTTCTAAGGGTTGAACAGCTCCTTTCTCAAGTTTAATTTTAGATTTATTTTGGATAATATCTTCTCCATCAGGTACAGAGAGATAAAAAATACAATCTTTTATAGCTAATTTTTTTATCAATTTAAAAATAATTTTAAAATTATCAACATGTTCTACAACTTGATCTAATCGAATAAAATGAAAGAAATTTTTATACTTACTTAAATTATTATAATCTATAATTTTGATACCTAAATTTGATATATACTTTTTTCTATATAAGGACATTTCTAAAGCATATGGACTAAATTTTGATTTATCTCCTGAATATAACCAATGTCCCCATCCTGCACCAAAATCTAAAACATTTACTTTATCAGTATTAAATTGATTAATTATAAAATTAATCTCACTGTTATTTTTATGCTTTCGTAATTGAAATTTTTTTTTGCTTTTAATCAAGCTTTCTTTTTTATCAATTATTTTATCATATAGATCAAAACTAAATTTTTCTTTAGGTGAATTTTCCTGCCAGATAAATTTGCAGTAAGTACATTTATTTAAATTATAATTTACATTTTCTAATCTTTTTTTGAAAAACCTAAATCTTTTTTTACCATAATATGTTTGTAAGAAAGTGATTAAATCATTATCTGTATACTTTTTTTGATAAATTCTAATTCCTTTTTTTTTACAAATTTTACAATTTGGCGTTTTATAAAATTCTAACATTTTTTTTACTTAGTTTCTTTATCATATAATTTAAAGTCATCTTGAGTGTCAAATTCAGTCCAATTAAATTTTCCTTTTATCGCATAGATATTCTTTTTAATTTTTATTAAACACATCAAAAAATTAGTAAAATCGATTTTTTTATTTTCGGTAAGTAACTTATTTATTATTTTCTCTTCTTGCAAAAATTTTAAATAATTTTTTGAAAATCTTGTAATTCCAATAAATCTACCGTCTATACCACTTATGTTAAATACTTTCTTTCCTAAAGATTTAATTTTTGAACCATCGATTTTTAATTCTTCTAGGTCATCTTTATAATTCTTTTTCTTAAACCATTTTTTTTTCCAATCAATATCTATAACTGTTGAAACATCTCTTTTATCTCTAATAATTTTGTATAAACATTTTTTTTCAAATAGAATATCTGAATATAAAATTAAAATGTCATCCAGTTTTATGTTTTTGATAACTTTATTCAAAGAATAAACCATATTAGTTTTTTTAAAGTTTGTATTTTTTATGTAATTAAATAAATTTTTAGTTTTTTTCTTAACTATTTCTGATTTAAAACCTGTTGCAAAAATAATATCTTTATTTTTAAATCCTAATTTTTTTAATTTATAAATATTTTTTTCAATAAGCATTTCTCCATCTTTAAATTTATATAAACATTTTGGATACCCCAATTGAGTTCGGCTACTAACACCTGCACATAAAATGATAGCTTTCATTTTGTATTTAGAATCTTTTTAAATAATGTTTTTAAAAGATTTTTTTTCTTTTCTCTTTCTAGATGAAACATAATTCCAAATATTTTAAGTTTATTATGTTTAAAAAACTCTACATTTTTAGATTTATCTAAAGCAATTGGCACTAGACATTTTGCTAGCAAATTTATTGGTATTCCAAAATTGTGAAAACTATTAACATTTAGTTTTTTTTTATTAAAAAATTTATCTTCAAAATAAACATTATGTCTTGTTCGCATATGATTCTTAATTCTTTTTTGCCTACCTTTATAAAAATAATTGATTACTTGCATTCCTCTACAAACACCTAAAATTGGTATTTTATTTTTAATTCCAAAATTAATAAGCTTGACCTCATTTGATAACCTTATTTTTGTTAAATATGATTTAGAAAATAAATCATTACCTCCTGGTAAAATTATCAATTTTATATTTTTTTTATTAATAAGGTTAAAATTATAACTAATGGCATTGGGAATAATCGTAAATTTTATCTTATTTTTATCAAAAAAATTGATCCAATAATGATCTACAAAATCTATATGCGTATTAAAATGTTTTTTAAAATTAGATGAAATTAGAATATGCATTTAATCAAGATATATTTTATTTTCCTTACAATTTAAAATTAATTTATTTTTTTCTATAATTTTATCAAAAGTTTCATCTCCAACACCAATCGCAGCTGGTATATTTAATTCATGACATCTTATAGACATATGAGAGTTAACACCCCCATACTTTGTAATTAAACCTTTAATTTTATGATTAAAAATCCAATCATATCCTGGATCAGCATTTTCAATTACAATAATTTTATTCTTAATTTTAGAGGTTTTTTGATTCTTTCTTAAAACAAATAATAACGACTCAATTTTTTTATCAGTGATAAAATTTGCTTTTGAAATTAAAATTGAAGCAATATAAAAATCTGACTTTGTTGTTATTAAATAAGGTAACTTGCAAATTTTTTGTTTGTGTTTTAAATTTGAAATATATCGATTTTTTTTAATTACCTGTTTTGAAGTAAAACTTTTTAAAATTTGATCAATTTTGTAATTATTCAAATCGTTTAATTTAATATTTTTTTCTTTAGCATAAAATTTAATTATTTCTAAAATATCACTAATTGACCTAGTAAATATAAATTTAGAATTTTCTCTTAATTTTATAGATGAGCTTATATAATTTATCAATTGATCATAGTTTATAAAAAGTTGATTCTTTTTTAAGAAAAAATTAATTTTTTTTATTTCTTTGGAAGTTAATAAATGATCAACCTTGTTGTTAAAATTTAAAATTAAATTTAGATTTCTTATTTCTCTAGGAAGAATTTTTTTATTTTGCCTAGCAATATTAATATCATA
>MDSX01000315.1_pt1 | contig 13851 bp, 15 predicted proteins | sample 811141 | NCBI WGS metagenome assembly MDSX01 (sample SAMN05326642, study PRJNA326480) | marine metagenome | isolation source: seawater | place: Atlantic Ocean: South East | collected 2010
AATTGAAACCTTCTTTTCTTTTACATACTTCAGCGTGTCAAAAGATTTAGAATAAAATAATACTCCAATACTTTTCGCAAGTGACTCAACGAATAGTTGATCTTTATCCGATTCACTGTTTCTCAAATTAAAGTTACAATGAGCTAATGAAATTGAATATCCTGTGCGATGAAGTATCATTGCTAACGCTACACTATCACAACCACCACTAATAGCGACTATTAATTTATCTTCTTTAGAAAAAAGATTATTCTCATCTATATGTTTTACAACTTTATCTTCCATCAGATAATAATTTCAAAATTGAATCTGCTTTTATCATACACTCTTCATATTCCTCCTCTTCATTTGACAAGATAGTTATTGCTCCACCGACACTTAAAGACATATAGGATTGTAATTTATCATAGATTATTGATCTAATAATAACATTAAAATCAAAATCTCCTTCAGGTGTTATATATCCAAATGATGAAGAAAATAATAGTCTAGACATACATTCGTATTCATCAATTAATAGAAGGGATTTCAATTTAGGAGCTCCAGTCATTGATCCCATTGGAAAAGTTGTTTCTAAAACATCTACGAAATCATAACTTTTAGACAATTTCGAGGTAATGGTAGAAATCATATGATGTACTTGGTTAAATGTGTAAATTCCAAATAAATCCTTTACATTAACAGAGGCTTTTTCAGATGTTCTAGACAAATCATTCCTTACAAGATCAGTAATCATTACATTCTCTGACATATCCTTTTTACTATTTCTTAATTCATTTACTAGCATTAAATCTTTTTCTTCATCTTCGCTCCTTTTTCTAGTGCCTTTAATTGGTTGTGAAATTATTTTTTCTCCTTGTTTCTTTATAAATCTTTCTGGACTAGCACTAAGTAAAAAAATATTGTTGAAATTAAAATATACAGCAAAAGGAGAGTTTGAAAAACAATTAAGTTGACTAAATAAACTAATAGGATCTGCGCTAGCTTTTTCATTGAAAAATTCTTGGCAATAGTTCATCTCATATATATCGCCATTTTGAATATGATTTTTAATTAAATTGATTTTTTTTAAGTATTCTTTTCTACTTTCTCTTGCCTTCATTTTTACAGAACTATTCTTTACAAAAACTTTATTAATGTTATTTATATCATTAAGCATTTTATCGACCTTTTCTTTGGAAAGAAATGAATGAATTTCTAACGTTCCTTTGCGCAACATCATAATAGTTTTAGGGACATAAAATAAGATATGTGGAATTTCGTACTGTGGTTTTTTTGATGATTTGATATTAAAAATCTCATTTTTCAATTCATATGACAAAAATCCAAATAACCAATCTTTGCTAGATGCATGAAATTTACGTAATCTATTAAACGAGTTCTTTGAAGATTTCAATACTTTATAAGCTCCAAAAGCAGCAATTATATCAAATGATTTATATTTATCGTTTATCGAAGTGTTTGATAGAAGAATAGAAGAATATTTAAATCTCTTCGAAAAAAACAACAACTTAGACTGAGTTATGTTTATATTGTATTTATAGACTGATCTCAATAAATCAACTATCTCTTTTAGTTACATCTACAACCTCTTTCACATTTGGCAATGCATTTTTAATAGTTGTTTCAACACCATTCTTTAAAGTTAACATACTAGCATCACATTCAACACAAGCTCCGGTGAATGAAATTTTAACAGTTAGATCATCTGTGATCTCAAGTAATTTAATATCTCCACCATCTGCATTTAAATAAGGCCTAACTTTATCTAAAGCTGCCTCAACTAAGTTAGACAATTTTGTGTTTTCATTATTTTTCATATCAATTATTTATTTGAGCACCCATCAGAGTGAGTTATCTTTACAGTTTCTGTCTTTAAATATTCATCATTACGAATATCAACCTTATTTATTACTTTTTTAGCAAATTGTTCAAAAATTTCTGCAATTTTTAATTCATTATTATTCACCGCTGGCTGGCCGTTATCAGCACACTCCCGAATATATTCTACTAATGGAATAGAAGACAGAAAATCTAGAGATAGCTCATTCGCAAGATCTTTCGCTCCTTCCTTTCCAAAGATATAATGTTTTGTATCATCTCCTGAAACAAAAAAGGACATATTTTCAACAATCCCTATGATAGGAACATTAATGCTATCCATCTTAAACATGCCAACCGCTTTTCGAGCATCTGCTAATGCTATTGGTTGAGGCGTACTTACTACAATAGCACCTGTTACTGGAACCGCCTGCACCAAAGATAAATGTATATCGCCAGTTCCTGGAGGCAAGTCAATTAATAAATAATCAAGTTCTCCCCAGTAAGCATCAACAATCATTTGAGAAAGAGCCTTCGAAGCCATTGGCCCCCTCCAAACCATAGCCTCATTTTTCTTAGCAAAAAATCCTATTGAAAGTATACTAATATCATGACTTTCTACAGGCTGCATATATGATCTTCCATCTACATTGATTTTATGAGGCAACTTATCCTCTATACCAAACATTATATGCATAGAAGGACCATAAATATCTGCGTCTATAATACCAACTTTATTTCCCAATTTGCTAAGAGCTACAGCAAGATTAGCTGTTATTGTAGATTTCCCTACTCCACCCTTACCTGAACATACTGCAATTATGTTCTTAACCTTTGAAACACTTTCTAATTTTGTATCACTATTTTTGTTTTCTTTCAAAAGAAAATTAATTTGCAATTTATATTCTACAATATCTTTAAAAGAATTTCTTATGACTTCTTCAAGCTTGTTTTTATAATGATGTGTTGGATTATTTATTGAGATATCTAATAAAATATCCTTTTCCTTAATATCAATATTTACAACACTACCACTATCATAAATAGATTTATTAGAATCAGGCAAATAAGCGGATTGTAAGATTGATTTTAAAAATTTAACATCAACATTTTTCATAAATATAGTCTACATAAATTGATATAATAAACAAAGATACACTAAGCTGTAAATTAAACAATAAACTATTTTAAATACTTACTATAATATTTTAAGCAAATCCGAACTTTATATAATTGATAGGCAATCCCAAATCAAGAAACTTCTTTTCATAAAATGTAATAATATCAATATCATTGCGCTCCATAGAAGAGCTATACAGGTCATGAGTAGAATCATATATCTTATAAAAACTATCATTTAGTATTCCTATAGTATACCCATATAAAAATCTACTATCAGTCTTTAAATGTATAAAACCATTTGGACATAGTATGTTTTTATATGAATTTAGAAAGGATGGATGAGTCAATCGTTTTGAAGATCTTCTTCTTTTGATTTGCGGATCTGGAAAAGTTATCCATATTTCATCAACCTCTCCTTCAGTAAAACAAAATTTAATGTTTTGTATACTTAATCTTAAAAACCCAATATTATTCAGTTGCTGATTTGTCGCAACAGTTGCTCCTTTCCATAATCTGTTACCCTTGATATCTATGCCAATAAAATTTTTCTGTGGATATCTCTTAGCTAGCTCTACAGAATACTCCCCCTTACCACAACCCAATTCCAAAACAATAGGGTTTGTATTTCTAAAAAAATCTGATTTCCATCTAGATTTGATCTCTAAATCTTGTTGCAAATTATAATCCGAAGCCTCTATTACATTATCTAAATTAGATAATTCAGTAAATTTTCTTAATTTGTTTTTTGGCATGGTATTTTTCTACAAAAATAAATTATTTTAGTATAGTGATGAGAAAACAAAGAATCTTAGTAGCACCTCTAAACTGGGGACTTGGTCATGCAAGCAGGTGCATTCCTATTATTCATAATTTAATAAATAAAAATTATGAAGTAATAATAGCAGCTGAGGGCAGAAGCCTCAATCTTATGAAAGATGAATTTCCTAATCTCAAATATATTATATTAAATAATTGGAACATAAAATATCATGATTATCTACCTGCTTCACTTATGATTCTCTTACAAATACCAAAAATCATTTATTCTATTTATACAGAACATAAATTATTAAAAAAAGTAATTAAACAATATCAAATTAATATTGTTATTGCTGATAATAGATATGGTCTTTTCTCAAAAAAAATAAAAACTGTTTTCATTACGCATCAGGTAATGATTATGTCTCCTTTTTTTAAAAAAATTATTCAAAAGATATCTTACATTTTAATTAACAAATTTAATGAGTGTTGGATTATAGATGATCAAAAAATCAACTTAGCTGGTCAAATGTCTAAACCAACATTATTACCAAAAAAATATAAATATATCGGCATACAATCACGATTTACATTTAGAAAAAATGAAAGAAAAAAATATGATATTTGTGCTATAATTTCTGGTCCAGAACCTCAAAGATCTATTCTAGAAAAAATAATCACTCGGCAATTAAAAACCTATACAGGAAACTCTATAATCATTCAGGGGAAGACCGAAGTCACAAGTAAAAATCATATCAACAATATAACTATTTTATCTAATGCCAACTCAAAAGAAATTAATCAAATAATTCTAAGTTCCAAACTGGTTATTTCAAGATCTGGATACAGTTCAATTATGGACTTATACAAACTCAAAGCCCGATCTATACTGATTCCTACACCAGGCCAATATGAACAAGAATACTTATCTAATTTATTTCACTCTAAAAAAATATTTTTAAAAGAAGAACAAACGAATTTTAATCTAATAAATGCATTAAAAAAATATAATAAATTTCCAAGATTTAAGTTTAAAAAATCACAGGATAACTGGAACGAAACCTTTAAGATTTTTCAAGAATAAATGAGAAAGTAGAACCTACATCTTTTGTGCTTCTAACATTAATTGTCTGGTGATGGGCTTCAATTATATGTTTTACAATTGCCAAGCCTAGTCCCGTACCTCCAATATCTCTAGATCTATTTTTATCAACTCTATAAAACCTTTCAAAAAGCCTATCAAGGGAATTCTCATCTATACCTATTCCATTATCAGCCACTTCAATCATCATATTATTATCCATATCTAATAAACGAATAGTAGTCGAGCCTCCATCTTTCCCATATTTTATAGAGTTGCTAATTAAATTCATAAATACTTGATGTATCTTATGTTTGTCTCCTAAAACAAAATTAGTATTAGCTTCATTGACTATTTTTAGATGAATATTTCTTTTTTTAGCTTGTATCTCTAATTGATCTATCGCCTCCTGCACTAAAACCAGTATATTGAACTTATCTAATAACAACTCCTCAGTATCAGTTTCTAATTTTGAAATCACTTCTAAATCCTCAACAATATTAATCATTCTCTCTACACTTTTATTTGCACGCATAAGGTATTTTGAATTAACTTCTGGGTCATCAATTCCTCCATCAATCAGTGTTTGCACATATCCCTGAATATTAAAAATTGGTGTCTTTAACTCATGCGAAACATTTCCTATAAATTCTCTTCTATAATTCTCATCAGTTTTTAACTTCTGCAACTGTTTTTCTTGTTGATCCGCCCATTCTTTCGCTTCTTGTTCTACGGTATCTATATCTAAATTTTGTAATTTAGATGTTCCTTTAAACCTATATATGTTTTTATAAATAATCCGAATTCTCTCATGAATAAACTGCTTAATTATAAAAAATAAAATAAATAAAGAGATCAATAAAAATAAAACAACAGAAAGGGCTAAAGAAGTAATGTTATTTATATAACAATAAGCAGAGATAACAGACAATAAAGTTATTGCAATAGCAAGGATTATTGATATACTAACCGGATTGTTTAATTTCATAACTAAATGTTAAATTTATAACCCACTCCTTTAATGGTTTTTATGTAATTATCTCCTATTTTTTCTCTAATCTTTCTAATATGTACATCAATAGTTCTGTCACCAACAAAAGCATCGTCCCATACATTTAAAATTATCTCTTCTCTAGTAAAAACCTTTCCTGGAATTGTCATTAAATAGTACAATAAATTAAATTCTTTTTTTGCCAATACAATCTCTATATCTGATAATTTAAGTTGGTGTGTATCTTTATTAATATAAATATTTTCAATGGAAATTTCATTATTTTTTTTTCTACTACCACTTCTTCTAAGAATTGCCTCAATTCTGCTAATCAATAACTTCGGCTTAATCGGTTTAGTAATATAATCATCTGCTCCAACGCTAAATCCTGCCAACTCTGAATATTCCTCTGATCTTGCTGTTAAAAATACTATATATGTATCGTCTAGGATAGAAATTTCTTTGAGTTTTTGACATGTCTCCATTCCATCCATTTCAGGCATCATCACATCTAATAAAATTAAATTAGGAACATGTTTCTTAGCAATCTTCAATGCTTCTATACCATTAGAAGCTGTATATACTATATATCCTGATTTTAATAGATTATAAGAAAGGAATTCTAAAATATCCTCCTCATCATCAACTAACAAGACTTTCGGAGATGAAATCATTTAAAGGTTTTTGTGCAAAATTAAATAAACATTGGCTATTTTTCAATTAATTGAAAGTCAATTTCAAAAGTCTTAACAATTCCTTAACATGACGTTAACCTTCAATTAATTTTCCTAACAAATATTTATACTTTATTTGCATTAAAATAAAATATAGATATGGAGAATCAAACAAAAAAAATAGATATATCACCGATAGTATACTTAGCGATTATGACTATTGTATTCTTCGGAGCTTTATTTATCTAAAATATTAGATAAGGACACAACAAGTAAAAATAACGACTTATGAAAAAACTTTTCAAAGCTTTTAGCTATCCTGCTACAGTATGGTTTCCTAAAACAGAACATAATTTTTTAATCTTCATATGCGCTTCATTTATGGTAGCCATGTTCGCAACCCCGTATCCTCAAATAGCTATGTGGGTTGGGTTTTTATTTGCTGCTTATGCCGCTATAGCAAACGATAGCATACAAACTCTTGGAACCTTTATCGCTTCGAATCAAGATAAAAAATGGTGGGTTTTATGGATTTTCATTGGTGGAATTTTCGTCGCTACTATGTCATATAGCTGGCTAACTGTTGATGAAGCAGGAACTACCATATTCACTAAAACATCCAATGAGGATGTGCTAGAAAAAACTCTTTTAAACCATTCACCAAAAGACAACAATTATATTGAGTGGAATATTAATGATGTTGGAACAGGGACACATAACTTAAATGAAGATTCATATATAAACCCAGACTATGGAAAATGTTTTTTTGTAAATTCAAACAATGAACTATGTCATGTATACAAAATAAGTACAAAGGATTTCACAGAAGGAAATGAGCCTACTTATTATGAATATAAAACTGTCTACTATACTAATCTCATTAATCAAAATAAAGGAGAAATAAACTTCCAAGAATTAGTATATAAGTTATATCCTGATGGGATTGTTGATGGAGATGTTAGTCACGCTAGACTTTCAGCTAAAGGGTATGAAAAAAGCCCAAGGAATTTCCATTTTCTTCAAATAGCTGCTCCAATATTCTTACTAATACTTACTAGGCTAAGAATGCCTGTTTCAACCACATTTATTTTACTAACCTCATTCGCTATAAACCCTGCAGCCGTGGGAAAAGTTTTAGCTAAAAGTATGAGTGGTTATGTACTTGCTTTTGCATTAGGATTTGTCTTTTTCTTGTTAGTAGCAAAAATCACAAGAAAATATTTTGTTGGCAAAGCTCACTTCGGATGGACCATAACGCAATGGTTAACTTCTGGTACTTTATGGGCAGTTTGGCTTACTCAAGACGCCGCTAACATTGCAGTTTATTTAAACAGAAGCATGGGTGAGGGATCATTTTTAGGTTTTATAACGGTGATCGCTATTGGCTTAGGATTGTTGTTATATTTCAAAGGTGGCAGAATACAAAAAATTGTTACAGAAAAATCAATTGTTACTGATGTTAGGTTCGCGACACTAATTGACTTTATCTACTGCATAATACTCTTTTACTTTAAATTACATTCTAAAGTGCCAATGAGCACAACATGGGTATTCATAGGATTGCTAGCTGGAAGAGAAATCGGGATGGCTCTTATGAAAAGCGGAGACAATTCAATTTTAAAATCAATAAAATTAGGCGTGAAAGACATGTCATACGCTCTTATAGGATTAATAGTTTCAATTGCAATTGCAATTGGAGTGAATGACAATTTAACATTTGAATTAATGGTAACAAAAATGCCAGCAGAATTTGCTAAAGCATTTACTGACTTTTTTGCAAAACTTGGGATGTAATAATTAATTAACAAAACAATAACCATACATTTACAAACCTTTCATAAATATATAATACTTTTGTATCAAATAATTTAAATATATAAACAAATGAAAAAAACACTTATTCTATTAACTGCTTTCTTATTTACATTAAACACATATTCTCAACAAGGCAAGCCATTTGGTAAAATATTTTCAAACTTCAATTTTGACCTTTCTGAGGGAACTGATGGAGAAGATTTACTTGGCACTAGAGATAATTATAAAGAGTTTGAGGTAAAAAGAGCATATCTTGGCTACGGATATAAAATTGATGATCAGTTCTCCGCAAAGATAACTTTTGATATTGGAAGTAATTCTGCAGGTTCTGCATATACAGCTTTTCTAAAGATAGCGTCATTGAACTGGAAAGCTACTGAGAATATTTCAATGAACATGGGAATGATTGGAACTAAAAACTTTAAATTCATGGAAAAAGCTTGGGGAAGAAGATATATTGAAAAATCTGCATTGGATAAGTATAAATGGGCAAGTTCAGCTGATGCTGGTATCAATATGGATATGAAAATTTCCGAAAACTTTTCGATAGACGCTCAAGTTATTAATGGGGAAGGTTATAAAAACACCCAAGATGATTTGGGAATGTTTAGATATGGAGCAGGGCTGACTTATAAACTAAATTCTATTTCTTTAAGACTATTTAGAGATATGGTTAATGATAATTCTGATATATCTCAAAATATTACAACCGCAGCTATAGCTTATTCTGCAAACAATATTAAATTAGGGGTTGAAAGAAACATTATGGAAAATGCCTCAAATATATCTGATCAAACCAAAAATATAACTTCAGTTTATGGATCGTACACATTAAATGATAGAATTTCAATATTCGCTAGGATGGACAATGTATCCTCAGAAAATGACTGGAACTCAGAAAAAGATGGAGTATATAACATTGGAGGAATCGAAAGAAAAATGTCTAAAAACGTTAACCTATCTGTAAATGTACAATCATGGAAAGGATTAAATGATTTGGGATCAGATGAAGTTTTATTTGTCAATCTCGAATGTAAACTTTAAACATAATATAGTTTGATGGATTTGAATTTAAATCCATCAAACTATTACTCTACAACAACATTAATTGTATTACTATAATCTTTACCATAAGACTGATGATATCCATCAGCAAACTGAAGAGTTAAACAATAATTTCCAGGCTCCAAATCTAAATTAGCTTCTGTTTCTCCTTGACCATAGTGGATATGTGTTTCATCTAATGGGATAAAATTTCTATCTTCAATATGAGTACAATTAATTATAATATGGTGGTGACCATATCCTTTATTTAAGTATCCAGCCGGCTCTACATTCATTCCATTTACTCCCATTTGCACTAAAAAAGGGGATTTCAGTGTGTCTCCTTCATTAATATTTTTAAAAAAAATATTCGGTTCTTCATTTTTCATTTCTTTTTTTGAAGCGACATTTTCTTGACAAGAGTTGAGCAAAAGAACTAAAAAGGCAAAATAAAATATATTGATTCTTTTCATAATAATGATTTAATTAGCAAAAGTACTATTTTTGAATTTATATAAAATAAGCATGGAGAACATTATTCATAGAATATTTAATATAAACTCTGATTTAGAATTTAATAGTTTATGCATGGAAATATTTAATGTCCATATGAATAAAAATCCTGTTTATTCAAAATATGCTAACTTAATACTAAAAGGAAAATCACCAAAAAACATAAAAGAAATTCCATTTTTACCTGTAAGATTTTTCAAATCACATAAGATATTACTTGAAGGCTCGGATCACGAAAATACATTTCATAGTAGCGGAACTACTGGAAAAAACATATCCAAACACTACATAAAAAGTAATAAAACATATAATATAAGCCTTATGAATTCTTTTGATAAATTCTATGGAGATGTATCTCAATACTGTATACTTGCCTTATTGCCAAATTATCTTGAAAACAAACATTCTTCATTAATTTATATGTTAAGTAAGCTTATTAGCAAAAGTGAAAACAGTATAAGCGGGTTTTATAAAAAAGATTATAAAAAAGTTTATAACACTATCAAAAAGCTTGAAGAAAAAAAACAAAAAACTATTTTATTTGGCGTAAGTTTTGCATTATTAGAATTATCAGAAAAATACCGTCTAAATTTAAAATACACAACTATAATTGAAACAGGTGGTACTAAAGGAATGAAGGAGGAAATGTTAAAAGAAGAAATGCATGAAAAATTAAAACAAGCGTTTAATGTTTCGAACATCCATTCTGAGTATGGAATGACTGAATTACTTTCTCAAAGTTACTCATATGGAGATAATAAATTCTTAAGCCCTAATTGGCAAAAAATATTGATTCGAGATGTCCATGACCCAAACAGTATTTTATCAGACAACATAAGCGGTGGTATTAATATTATTGATCTAGCAAATATTTATTCATGCCCATTTATAGCTACTGATGATATTGGGGTAAAAAACAAAAATACGTTCTCTATTCTTGGGAGAATAAATGAGTCTGAAATAAGAGGATGTAACTTACTATCAATATGAACATTATTAAAGCAGATATATCGCATTTAGAAAAAATCATGGATATGTATAAATCCTGCGTCAGCGGAATGATATCAAATAACATTGACCAATGGGACGAAACCTATCCAAACATCCAAATTATTAAAAATGATATTTCTAATCAAAGCTATTATATCTTTTTATTTAAATCAGAAATAATTGGAGGTATAAATATAGACCAGATTCAAGATTCCTCATACAAAGAAATTAAATGGGAAGATAAAACAGATTCATTTTTGGTAGTACACAGGCTTGCTGTCAAGCAAGAATATTGGAACAAGGGAATTGGAAAAAAACTTATGATCTATGCGGAAGAAAAAGCGATTGCAGAAAATCTGAAATCAATTAGACTAGATACATACTCTGGAAATCCAAAAGCACTAGAGTTTTACAGGAGAATTGGATATTCTGAATTGGGAACCATAGATTTAAAACCCAATAAAAATAAATATCATTGCTTTGAAAAATTACTTACATGAAGAATGCTAGCGAGAAAGAACCTTATGTAATAGTTTTAGGAATAGCTCAAGACGCTGGTTATCCTCAAATTAATTGCCAAAAAAAATGCTGTATGAGAGCTTGGAAAAATCCTCAATTAAAAAAACATGCAACATGTTTAGCAATAGTAGATCCATCAAGCAAACAACAATGGATTATTGACGCAACTCCTGATTTAAAACACCAATTACATATGTTAAAAAGCCAAAGCCTAATAGATCCTATTGACGGATTCCTTTTAACTCATGCTCATGTAGGTCATTATGCGGGATTAATTCATTTAGGAAAAGAGATTATGGGGGCTGAAAAAATCCCTGTTTATGCTATGAGAAAAATGAAAGAGTTTATAGAAAAAAACAAGCCTTGGAATCAATTAGTGAAATTAAATAATATTAATATCAACTTAATAAACGAGAAATCTGAATATAAACTAAATGAAAATGTTACGATCAAACCATTTTTAGTTCCACACCGAACTGAATTTTCAGAAACTGTGGGATATAACATAATAATAAATAACAAAACTCTGATTTTTATTCCAGATATAGATAAATGGGAAGAATGGAATATGAAAATAGAAAATATAATCCCAAATATTGATTATGCATTTATAGATGGAACATTCTATAAAGATGGGGAAGTAAACAGAGATATGAGTAAAATTCCACATCCACTTATAGAAGAAACAATGAAAAGATGCAATAAATTATCTAAAAGTGACAAATCAAAGATTCATTTTATACACTTTAATCATACCAATCCCTTATTAATTAAGGGGAGTAAAGATCAAATGTCAGTACAAAAAAATGGATATAATATAGCTGAAGAAGGTATGATTATAAACTTTTAATTCAAACACTTATCACAAATCAATTTATAAAATTCTAGAGGATTCTCTGCATGAAGCCAATGACCTACATTTTTCATAGTAATCATTTCATAATTTGAAAAATGTTTATTTATTAATTGAATATCCTCTTTCATTATATAGTCTGAATTCTCAGACTTTACAAATACTACTGGAATCGATAACGTTCCACGAAGAAAATTTGCCTCTTTAATATTATCTAGTTTTGCATATAAAGCATCAATATTAAACCTCCATTCATACTTGTCATCACCTCCTCTTTTAAGGTTTTTTAACAAAAAACTTCTTAATGATTGGTCTTCTATAAAATCAGCCAAATAACTATCTACTTCTAAGCGCTTTTGAAATTTATATAATGGTAGATTAATTAAAATATTAAGTATTTTCTTATGAAAGTCTGTTTGATATACCTTGGGAGCAATATCTAAAACTATAACCTTTGATAATTTAGAAGAATGCGCAAACGCGAAATTCAAAGCTACTTTCCCTCCAAGCGAGTGCCCCATAATTATCGGACTAGAAAGTTTGTTTGAATCAATATATTCTAACAAATCATCGGAAAGATCTCTATATGAAAAATCATCTGCATGTGGTGATCTTCCATGGTTTCTTAAATCCAAAATATGTACATTATAGTGATCTGCGAATTTCTTCCCCAAGGCATTCCAATTATCACTCATTCCAAATAATCCATGAAGAATTATAAGAGGCTTTCCTTCACCATATATTCTAGAAAATAATTTCATTTACAATAATCGTTTATACATTTGAATTGTATTTTCTAATCCTAAATACAAAGCATCACTAATTAAAGCATGACCTATAGAAACCTCATCTAGCTCTGGTATCTGCTTAGAAAAATACTCTAAATTATCTAAATTTAAATCATGGCCCGCATTAATACCAAGATTAATTTTATTTGCGATTTTTGCTGCTATTATATATGGATTAATTGCTTTTTTACGATCATCATGGTAATTTTTTGCATAATCCTCAGTATAAAGCTCTATCCTATCTGAACCGCATAGTTTAGCTCCTTCAACCATTTCAACATTTGGCTCAACAAAAATTGAAGTTCTAATGCCTTTGGATTGAAAACGCATAATTATATCTTTTAAAAAACTCTGAAACTTTATAGTGTTCCATCCAGCACATGAAGTGATTACTTCAGGAGGGTCAGGGACTAAAGTGACTTGATTTGGTATAACTTTTAAAACTAAGTTTATGAAGTCTTCAGAAGGATATCCTTCAATATTATATTCTGTATTTATTTTGGGTTTAAGATCATAAACGTCCTTAATTGTAATATGTCTCTCATCTGGCCTAGGGTGAATAGTTATACCATCTGCTCCAAACTTCTGAATCTTTATAGCTGCTTCAACTAAATTAGGAATACATCCTCCTCTAGCGTTTCTGATAGTAGCTATCTTATTTATATTTACACTCAATTTAGGCATATTACATAAGCAAATTTATAAAAATAGTATCTTTGCAGCATGAATGCAGGTAAACTTATTTCTGAATTAACAACAATTCTTTCTACTGACATAAAAGGAATTGACGCTCTGAATCTAATGCAGGGAGAAAAAACTAAACATCTGCCAATATGTGACAACAAAAAATATGTAGCCATAATTTCTGAAAATGACATAAA
>MDSX01006764.1_pt1 | contig 13850 bp, 13 predicted proteins | sample 811141 | NCBI WGS metagenome assembly MDSX01 (sample SAMN05326642, study PRJNA326480) | marine metagenome | isolation source: seawater | place: Atlantic Ocean: South East | collected 2010
GAGGAAAACAGTTATTTACAAAAAATTAAAAAAAGAGCATTTGATTCAGGGTTAGACATCATGGGTCTTTCTACTCATCAAAGTTTTGTTAACCCCGATACTTCAAAAAGAAAAGAAAATGTTGAGTTAACTAAACATCAAATTGAAGTTGCATATGCACTTGGAATTCCCACCATTAGAATTAACACTGGAAGGTGGGGGACAACAAAGCCACTAGGGGAGAAGTCAGAGTTTGATGTTTTAATGGAAAACAAAGGGGTAGAGTCTGTTCTTGAAGGTTATACTGAAGAAGAAGGGTTTAAGTGGGTTATAGACTCTATAGAGAAGTGTATTCCAACTGCTGAAAAATGTGGAGTTGTTCTTGGATTAGAAAATCACTGGGGTCTTGGATTAACTTCAAAAGGTGTAATGAGAATTGTTAATGCAATTAATTCTCCGTGGCTAAGTGTAACTTTAGATACTGGAAACTTTTTTGATAATCGAAAAAAACAGCTTGCCGAACTTGCCCCACACACCTGTTTAATCCAGGCTAAAACATATTTTGGAGGTGCAAAATGGCCAGCATTTAATCAGGTTAACATTGATTATGAGTCAATTGGAAAGCTTATGAGAGAAAATAATTATAAAGGATATATCTCCCTAGAGTTTGAAGGAAATGAAGATGCTAATACAGCTGTTCCAAAAAGTCTTGATCTTTTGAGAAAGTCTTTCTACTATAACCTTAGTTAAATAGTTTTTATACATTTGAAAAAACCTCTCTTTGATGGAAGACAATCCAATCCCTATTTATGTTATTGAATTTATGTCTGATGAGTGGAAGACATGGGCCTTGTTTTCTCTTGTTTTTATTTCAGTTCCATTAATCATTGGCAGGTTTCTAAATAGGTCCCAAAAAATAAAGGTTACTTATGCAATTGGTGGAATAATGATTCTTGATTTTATCGCAGAACATCTGTTTCCAATAATGAATGGAACCTGGGATCTTCAGTATAGTATTCCTCTTCATCTTTGTGGTATTTCTTCACTTATATGTTGTGTTCTTCCTTTTGTCAAGAAAAAGGAAAGATTGTTTCAGTTTGTCTATTACACAGGCATCATTGGGGGTATAATGGCAATTTTAACTCCTCAGCTTAATTATTTTGACGGAACCTTAAGGTACTATCTTAACTTTTTTGTCTCACACAGCTTAATAATTGCCCTGCCAATATTCATGTTTCTTCATCTTGGAATGAAGCTTCCAAAGTTCTCATGGTTTAAGATTTGGGTACATCTAAACATTCTTATGGCTATAATTATGCCGATAAATTTCTTGCTTGGATCAAACTATATGTATGTAAATGCTCCACCAGAAGTCAGCAACCCTTTAGTGATTGGTGAGTGGCCATACTATCTTTTAATTTGGGAGCCACTAGTTATTATAATTGCTTACCTGATATACATAATAAGTAGAAGAAAAATAATACTGTGATTCTTTTAAAAACATTATTGTTGATGTCTTTTTTATTAGGTGAGGTTTCGCACGAAAATTGCTCAACTTTTTATCTTATTCGACATGCAGAAAAGATTCGTGTTGATAAGTCTGAATCAAATCCTGATTTAAACAAAAAAGGCTTACTAAGAGCTGAGGGTTGGAAAAATTACTTTTTAGATAAAGGTGTCTCCAAAATTTACTCTACTAATTACAAGAGGACATTTAATACGGTTAAGCCTTTTGCTAACGAAAAAAATATTGAAATTATTTTTTATTCCCCGTCTGATATTGAATATGATGAATTTGTAAAATCAAATATCGGCGAGACTGCTCTTGTTGTAGGCCACAGCGATACAATTCCAGGCTTTGTAAATGAGCTTATTGAGAATGAATACTACCAACAAATTGATGATTTAAATAATTCTAATTTATATGTTGTTTCAATATGCGGATCCAGTTTAACTCATAAATTAATTAAAGTAGATTAAAATGCAGTCTCCTATAAAAGTTTTTAGTGATTGGGTAATAAGTGGAAAAGATGAGGGTATGCAAAAAGGTCATTCTCCAGCTGTAAAAAACATGATTGAGTATTCAACTAAAGAATTAAATGATTATAGTTTTATAGATGCTGGGTGTGGTAATGGTTGGGTTATAAGAAATATAGGTTCAGACCCTAAATGTAATAAAGCAATTGGAGTAGATGGTTCTTCTAATATGATTGAAAAAGCCAAAAAACTTGATAGAAAAAACCAATATTTCTGTACTGACCTGATGAATTGGAGTCCAAATAAAAAAGTTAATATAGTTCATTCAATGGAAGTCTTCTATTATTTTGAAAAACCTGATAAACTCATCCAACATGTCTATGACAGCTGGATACTTGAAGGAGGAAGGCTAATAATGGGCATTGATTATTACCACGAGAATAAGCCTTCACATACGTGGAAAGAAGATTGCTGTATTACTACCATGAAGATGTTTGAAAAAAATGATTGGGTAAGTTTTTTTAAAACAGCAGGTTTTAAAAATCTAGAATCATGGTGTCATGGAAAAGATGGTGAATGGAATGGTACTTTAATTGTTTCTGGAATCAAGTAGCGCTATCCCTACTTGTTTTTTAAACTCTAAAATTTGTTTGTCAAGTTCCGTGTCTAATTTTTGATTGATAATGCCTAATTCTTCAGAAAAATTTTCATAAAAACTTGGGAGAATAAAATGCGGAATATCAAAATTGCTTTGTCTTGAAAAACGAGGCAAGGCTGTTTCAAGTACACTTTGTCCTCCGCGTGCACCATCACTTGTAGACATCAATAAAATAGGTTTATTACTCCAGACAATTTTTTCAATAACTGATATCCAGTCATAAATATTTTTGAAGGCTGAAGTATACGATCCATTGTGTTCTGCTAGCGAGATAACTAAGCCTGAACAATCATTTACAATTTTCTTAAACTCTAGTGCTTTTTGTGGAACGCCCTCTTCAGAGTGCCTGTCTTCACTATAAATAGGCATTTCAAAGTCGTTAAGATCAAGAATAATTGCTTCTTGAGCAGTAATTTTATTTGCTACAAAAGAAGCAAGTCTCTTGTTAATGGAATTTTTTGAGGACGAGCCCCCAAAGGCTATAATTTTATTCATTATTTATTTAAATGTGATCCGTCACAGTATCCATCAGGATTCTGCGTATTACCACATCCACATTTTGGTCTCTTTGAATTCATATTACAAGGTTTTTATGTTTATTGCAAGTTCTATATCGTCGTAAATTAATTTGTCACCAAGATTTTCAAAAAATGTTCCTGACCTAAACTTTACTTCATATTTAGATCTATCAAAAACCAGATTTGCTTTCCATCCATCATTAGAATTTAACATTTCAAATTCAACTGGATGTGTAAAAGTTTTAATGGTTAACTCTCCTGAAACCAACCATTTACCTTCAGATACAGATTCTGAGCTAATGATTGATAGTAAAGCTGTCGGATGTGATTCAACAGAAAAGAAATCATCTGATTTTAAATGAGCTTCTAATCTTGGTCTGCGCTCTTCTGGTAAATCTTGATTATCAATTGTTGTCATATCTACAACAAATTCACCGCCAGAAATCAAGCCACTCTTTACTTCAAATTGGCCAGAGGCAAAGTAAATATTACCAAAGTGTAAAGAAGTTGTGATTTCTCTTCCTGTCCACACAATTAAGCTTTTATCTGTATTTACAGTATATGTAGCATCTGAAGCTTGTTGAACAGTGTCTGTAGAAATCTCTGATTGACTTGTATTTAAATTACAAGAGGCAAGAGCAGTAAACATTAATAAAGCGAATATTTTTTTCATTTAATTTAAAATTTATGTAAAACTATACAAATCAATAAGTGAGATTGATTGTAAAACTAGTTTTAATGATTATTTAACATCTATTTGATATATAGTTAAAGGCTATTTTTAATAAATGTAAAATAAACTATACATTTATAATGTAAAGTTAGTTTGACATTAATGTAAATTATTAAACAATGTAAAGTTTCTTTTACAAAATAATTTATTATATTTGTAAAGTTAATTTTACATATGCTGGTAAATAGAGTTAAAGATTTCAGAAAAGGCATCAATCTAACCCAAGAAGAACTTGCTGCTAGAGCAGGCGTAAGTAGGCAAACTATTATTTCGATTGAAAAAAATAAATTTGTGCCTGGTTTAGATGTTGCAATGAAAATATCAAAATCACTAAATACGCCCATCGATAAACTTTTTTATTTTGTTTAAATGGAAAAAATAGACGCTGTCATAACCTGGGTTGATGGATCGGACCCTAAGTATCAATTAAAACACCAGAGCCTTCTTAAAAACCACGGTGATTTTAAAAAACAGTATATGCAGGCTGACGAGATTGATTTTTGCGTCTTATCCATTATAAAAAATGCTCCTTTTATAAGAAAAATATTTATCGTAACTGATAGCCAATCTCCTGCCCTCGATGAAACAAAGAGGCTAGCATCGTTAGATAAGGTTGAAATTATAGACCACAAAGAAATTTTTTCTGGACTTGAAGGTTTTTTACCAACATTTAACATTAGATCAATCGATGCTGTTCTATACAGAATAAAGGATCTTTCAGAAAAATTCATATACTTTAATGACGATATGTTTTTAATAAAAGAAAGCAATCCAGGCGACTGGTTCATAAACAACAATGCTATTTTAACTGGAAACTGGGCCAAAACATATAATATTCAGCCGTTAAAGAAAATAGCAAAATTGCTCAAAAGAATTCTTAAAAGCAGACCTAGCTATAATCGCGCGCAGTCAAAAGCAGCAAACATAGTCGGGTTTGATAAAAAATATTTCAAATCTTACCATAGCGGAAGGCCTCAGGTGAAATCTGTTATTAAAAAATTTTACGACAATAATCCTAAAATACTTAAAAGACAATTGAGCTATAAGTTTAGAAACGACAAGCAATATATGCCCTACAGTCTTTGTTGGCATCTTTTAATTAAAGCGGAGCAGTATGAAGCCGCAAACAAAAACAGGCTAATAGAGATTGAAAAAATACGGAATCTAGGGCCGGGAAAACTTAAAAAGATTTTGCTTGATATTGACCACAATACAAAAGCTCAGTTTTTAAATGTTCAAGATCTAAATTATGCCTCAAAGGAAACAGCTAAAGCTTTTAAAGATTGGCTAAGAAACAAACTAGCCGGAAAAAATTAGATTGATTTTATCACCTCGATTACCCTGTTAATTTCCTGTTTAGTGTTATACAATGAAATACCAAGCCTAGTAACCCCTCCTTTGCTCTCCAAGCCTAGTTTTTGTATTGCTTTAAGTGCATAAAAATGACCATCCCAGGCACATATGTTTTTGCTGGCTAGCTTTTTACAAACTTCTTGAGCAGAGAAATCGTTATGAACAAACGAAACTGTTGGTGTTCTTTTTTTGCTTGAAAAATCAGGCCCAATCACAGTTATTTTTTCAAGATTTCGGAGCGAAGTATAAAGGTGTTTTGCAAGCTCAAATTCATGACTACTAATTTTTTGATATGCACTTTCAAGCTTTTCTCTTAAAGAGGCTCCTTCTCCGATAGATGATATAAAGTCAATTGCAGAGGCTACACCTGAACAAGCGGCATGATTTAGGGTTCCAGTCTCTATAATATATGGAGCTGCCTGATCCTGAACTATAAGCCTGTCTGTCTTTAAGGTTTCCAGAAGGCCTGGCCTAGAATATAGAAAGCTAACGTGTGGGCCATAAAACTTATATGCAGAGCACAACATGAAATCACAACCCAGCTCTTGAACATTTATTGAAAAATGTGGTGCATAATGAACAGCGTCTAAAAGAAACAGACAGCTCTTATCCGCTAAGTATTTTCCAATCTTAATAAAATCATTGAGCGTGCCAAGAGCATTGGAGGACATTCCCATGCACACCATTACTGTTTTTTCGTTTATTTTGTTTTTAAAGTCTGAATAATCCAGAACACCGGTGTCTAAAAGCTCAACCTCAACCAGCTTGACGCCCACCTCTTCTAAAACCCTCCAGGGACCTCTGTTTGCCTCGTGGTCTAGCTCGGTGATTATAACCTCATCCCCTTTTTTAAATTTTCTCGACAAAGCTCTAGCTAAACTATAATTTAAAGTTGTCATGTTTTGCCCAATAGATATTGTGCTTGGTCCTTCAGAGCCAAATAAATCGGAGACTCTTTCTCTTAGACCGTCCATCATGAAGTCAGTTTCTTTACTTGTAGCAAATTCACCATGTGTGTTTGCGTTTGACCTAATGTAGTACTGAGAAACTCCTTCAATTACTTGAATTGGAACCTGAGTGCCTCCCGGACCATCTAGATATATAATTTGATTTGTGTTTTTGTCCACCCTGCTTAATGAAGGAAAATAATCTCTAATTTTTTCTGAATTTATCATATTATAAATTTAATATAGTTTTTTATAAACTATTGTAAAAGCTCATTCCAGAAAAGGTAACGTAGGTCCAGACTAAATATCTGGTTCCTTTTCCTATTAACATCCATACCGCAACACTTATTGGGTTGGTTTTAAAAATCCCAAGACCAACAGCAAGGGGGTCTCCAATAAAAGGAATCCAACAAAAGAAGGCAAGAGGGGCGCCCCACCGATCAACTTTAGGCTTAAGCCTTTCGAGTGTTGCAGTTTTAATTTTTAAGTGTTTCTCAATTAAACTCCATTTTCCAAGCCATCCCATGTAGAAACAGGAAAGACCACCAAACCAATTTCCAATTGTTGCAACCAGCAACACTGATCCAAGATTATATTGATTAACTATCATTAAGCTTAAAAGAGCTTCGGAAGAAAGAAAGGGAATAATGGTAGCGGCAAGAAAGCTAGCAAAAAAAAGCCCTAGATATCCCCATTCTGCAAAACTTTCCATAAAAAATTATTCTTTAATTTTCCAAAAAGCTATTCCTCCAGCTTGTTTTCCAATTTTTAAAGAGCTAACTACCTTGGCTTTTTTTAAATCTATTGCGTCTATAATTCCTGGCTCACCCCCAACACCCTCAACAGTAACAAACGCATACTTGCTGTCTGGTGAAATTACAACCCCATGAGTAACGCTAGAGTTGTTTGAAACAATAGAGGGGGGTTTTTTGTCAATCTCCCAGACTAAAGTTTTTGCATCTCCTTTTAATGTTGCTACTAAGAATTTACCATTTGAAGAAATATCAATATTATAGGGTCCCTTTCCCGTATCAATTCTGTTCGTGATTTTCCATGAGTCTGTATCAATTTCAATGATTTCATTAGAACCGTTTCCAGCTACATAAACCTTAGGCTTTGTTGGGTGTGGTGTAACCCAAGTTGGTTTAACAGGAGAGTGGTGCATTCCTTTATGATTCATCTTGCCTCCTTTATCAAGACTTAAAGTTCTGTTTACCTCGAGAGTCAAGGCGTCTACCTCAAAAAGCTCGCCAGACATCATAGCAACAGAGTATTGAAACCTGCCATTTGGTGACAACCTAGAGCCGTGGGGCATTACTCCAGTTTGAATTTGCTTAATCTCAGTCATTGTTTCAGGGTCAACGACAGAAACAGTGCTTGGCTTCATTTCTCCGTGTAAATTAAAGTTTACACAATACAATAAGCCTGTTAGACTAGATATTTGCATTGAAGCAGGAAACATGCCCAAGGTAGTCTTGTCTACTGGCCTATTTGTAGCAGTTGAGTATTTCACAAGAGATCCATATGGATTTCCATGGGCTAAAGATAAATACCAATATTTTCCAGATGGATCGACTGTTAATCCGTGGGGACCTTCAATCTCTGTTTTCATAATACCAACAGGAATTCTCTCTTCCTCAGTTATTGTTTTTCCATCAAAGCTTAATAGCGAAACTGTATCATCAGATTCTGCTGCTGCATAAAAATAGTATTCTTGACTATAGCCTATTGAGGCGGTAAATAAAAATAATAATAGAAGTAGTCTCATTTAATCAATTATAGGCGTTTTATTTATATACTGGTTTGCTTTGGAGTTGTCCGGTTTTAATTCGGATACTTTTGACGAGCCTAAACCGCTATTCCAGTCAGAATAAAACACATAACCTTTATATAGCTGTGCGCCCCAAGACATGGTTGCGTTAGGAATATATCCATTTGCAGTTCCTGTCATTATATAACCTATTTCTCTTCCTTGCCTATATAAGTCTCCTAAAAGATCTCCACTTATGTCTACTATTCTTACTCCACCTCCATACATCGCTACATAAAGGATGTCATCTTCAATCCAGTAGTTGTGAGAGCCTTGTCCTGGGAGCTCATATTTTGCTACCTCTACAGGGTTGTCTAAGTCTGAGAAATCAACAAAGTGTAAAAACCCAGCTGTTATGTTTGGATTGTTTTCGTCTACTCCGTCAGGAAAAATTTCATCACCTAAAACTGTGTAGAATTTTCCTGTTGATTTACTTTTAAACGGAAAAGTTGCGTGATGAGCTCCTGTTGCATAATCATAATTTGCAAATGCCACAGGGTTTGATGGCGAACCATCTGCTATTCCATTTCCAACGTCAACTAAGTATACTCCGTCTCTCCAGTTAGAAGAATATGCAATCCCATCTTCAATCCAAACATCATGAATAGACTGACCTTCTTTTCCAACTTCAAACATTCCAACCTCAACTGGATTTTTTGGATCTTTAATATTTATGATATAATATCTCTGACTTCCACTTAGAGCATATACATGGTCGTTATCAATAAAAACATTATGAACTCCTCCAGTTAAATTTTTTGTGTACTCTGAAAGAATCTTTACATCATATGGGTTTGAAACATCTAAAATTATAATTCCGTTTTTTCTATCTGAAGCTCCCTCTCTACCAATAACTGAAATTCTTCCATCTTGAGAAACCTTTACGTCGTTAACCGTCCTTGCATCGACTTTTACACTGTCAATTTTTTTAATATTAGCAGGGTCAGTTACGTCCCAAAAGAAAGAAGTACCGTCTGCACCCCATGTGCCGGTTACAGCATAGTCTCTTCCATCAACTCCTTCAAAAACCCAAAAGTCGGAAGTGTGTTTGTCTGTTACAACTCCCTTTCCTACTTTAAGAACCTCTCTTTCAATTCCTCTTCCCACAACCTTTAGCGGTCTAGAAACTGAGCTGGTACCAATGCTTGCAGAAATCATATAGTCTCCTATCACTTCCGCAACAAACTTTCCGTCGCTCATTATTAATCCTGACGCAGTGTTTGATTTATCAACCGCTTTTCCTGAAAAAGTATATGAAAAAGGCAATCCTTCAATTCTTTTTCCTGTCTTGTCATATCCTATTGCTTCATAATTAACAACATCTCCTGTACGCGCAACATCTAAACCAGCTTTAAGCTCTAGTTTATCAACAGGGTTTTCTAAAACATTAATCGTCAAAGAAGTTGAAATATTATCAAAAGATGCTGAAAGAACTGCTTTTCCAGGAGAGACTGCTTTTACATTGTTGAAAGCGTCAATCTCAATATTATTAGAATCAGTATTTAGCTGAAAGAATTCGTTTTTTCTTGTAAAATTCATTTCATCAACAACTTCAAAATCAAGAGGAATATATGATCCTTCATATACTTTTGATGTAGAAAGTGTAATCTTTATTTCTTTAGCTTTTGGGAAGTCAACTTGAACTGGAAATGTTCTGCTTAACCTTTGCCCTTCCTGACCAATACAAAGTGCTACAATTTCATGAGTTCCTGGCTCGTTCGCCCTGATTGTTCCTGCACCTCTATCAACAGTAACTGCTTTCGCTGTGCTAAAAACTCCTTTTTTGTTATAATATATAACCGCCTGACACATTGTTTTCTCTCCTTTTAAGTTTTCTGCAAACGATGTAGGTTTAAATGTTTCTCCAACGCTCATTGTTAATCCTTCAAGATTTGATTTAACCACCAATTCTTGGGAGAAGATATTGGATGATGATAAAATAAGTGCTGAAAGTAAAATATTAAATGTAAATTTTTTCATGGTTGTTTTTTTGTAAGCGTTAAATATAAAAAATAATACAATAAAAAAAAGGCTTAGACCTTCAAAAGAAGGCTAAGCCAATTAAACTAAAACCAATTAGCATATGGAATATGCATATATCAGTTAGACATTTTTTTTTAGCAAAAGTTTAAAAAAGATCTGCGTTAACAACTTTTGACCACGCAGCAACAAAATCATTAACAAACTTTTCTTTATTATCGTCCTGAGCGTAAAGCTCTGCATATGATCTTAAAATTGAATTTGATCCGAAAACTAAATCAACGGATGAGGCAGTCCATTTAAGATCTCCTGAACTGCTGTCCCTTAACTCATATTTATTATCACCAACAACAGTCCATTTATTATTCATGTCCGTGAGATTGACAAAAAAGTCATTGGACAAAACACCCTCAGCGTCTGAAAAAATTCCGGATTTATTACCAATATGGTTAGCGCCCAGCACCCTCATTCCTCCAACAAGAACAGTCATTTCAGGGGCTGTTAAACCTAGAAGCTGTGCTTGATCTAACATGAGTTCTTCAGGGCTTGATTTAGATTTTCCACTAAACCAGTTTCTAAATGCATCCGCTGCTGGCTCAAGATTTGAAAATGAGTTTACATCCGTCATTTCTTGTGAAGCATCTCCTCTACCTTTGTTGAACGGAATTGTTAAATCAAATCCTGCGGCTAATGCTGCTTCCTCTATTGCTAGGTTCCCCGCTAAAATAATTGTGTCTGCTAAGCTGATGCCTGTTTCAGAAGAAATTGTTTTCAGAACTGAAAGCGTTTTTGAAAGTCTTTCGGGTTCATTTACATCCCAATCTTTTTGTGGAGACAAAGATATTCTTGCTCCGTTTGCACCTCCTCTTAGGTCTGAATTTCTGAAAGTTTTAGCGCTATCCCAGGCTACTGCTATACGATCTGAAATTGACAATCCAGAAACAGAAATCTTACTTTTGATGTCATCTTCATTGTAACCTTTATTCCCATTTGGAATTGGGTCTTGCCAAATTAGATCTTCATTAGGAAAACTTGGCCCTATATACCTAGTTTTTGGCCCCATATCTCTATGTGTAAGCTTAAACCAAGCCCTTGCAAATGTGTCTGAAAAATATTCTTGATCATTTTTAAACTTTAAGCATATTTCCCTATAAATAGGGTCCATCTTCATGGCCATATCCGCGTCTGTCATTATTGGATTATTTCTTTTTGATGGATTAATTGCATCAATAGGTTTATCCTCTTCCGATATATTAACCGGCTCCCATTGCCAAGCGCCAGCTGGACTTTTTTGTAATTCCCAGTCATGGTTAAAGAGCATTTCAAAGTAGCCATTATCCCATTTGGTAGGGTTTGTCGTCCACGCACCCTCTAGTCCACTAGTCACCACCCCTTTTTCGTTAAGCGTAGGATTTATCCATCCAAATCCTTGATCCTCAATATTTGCCCCCTCAGGCTCTCTGCCTAGCTTAGATGCGTCACCGTTACCATGAGCTTTACCAACGGTATGTCCTCCCGCGGTTAATGCTGCAGTTTCTTCATCATTCATTGCCATTCTAGCAAAAGTTTCTCTTACCTGAAGTGCAGTTTTCATTGGATCAGGCTTTCCGTTTACACCCTCAGGATTTACATATATTAATCCCATGTGTGTAGCTCCTAACGGTGTCTCTAAAGTTGATGGATCCTCTAGATCTGCATATCTGTTTTCGCTTGGCGCCATGATTTCATCTTCAGGCCCCCAGTATATGTCAATTTCGGGCTGCCAAGTGTCTGGTCTTCCATAAGAGAAACCAAACGTTTTCAAGCCCATGCTTTCATAAGCTATATTCCCTGCCAGAATAAATAAATCCGCCCAGCTTATTTTATTTCCATATTTCTTCTTAATGGGCCATAATAATCTTCTTGCTTTATCCAGATTACCATTATCCGGCCATGAGTTTAATGGCGCAAACCTTAGATTACCTGTTCCTGCCCCACCTCGTCCATCAGCAACTCTATATGTTCCTGCGGCATGCCAAGCCATTCTGATCATCAATCCCCCGTAATGCCCCCAATCAGAAGGCCACCATGCTTGCGGTGTAGTCATTAATTCATGCATCTCTTTTTCAAGTGCTTTATAGTCCAATGCCTTAACCTCATCTCTATAATTGAAGTCTTTAGAATATGGATTTGTCTTTTCGTCATGTTGATGAAGAATATCAAGATTAAGTCTTTTTGGCCACCATTTTAAGGGTGACGTGTTAGGAGAAGTAGATCCTCCATGTACAAATGGGCACTTTCCCGTTGATTCGCCGTTTTGGGATGAGCTGTTTTTTCCAATATTTTCCATATAAGTTATTTAATCTGTTAAATTATGATATTTTATAATCTCTTACAAGAGCTTTTTTGGGTCCATAAGCTTTATAGAATAATCATAGTTTTTTCTTATAAATATTTAAAAAAAGCCTCGGTTTTAATAATTTTTAAATATTTACTCAAGACACTTATCAAATTATTATCTTTGACACGGTTTCTAATTCTGGAAGCTTTTAAAATTCACTATGACATTTTCGAACCTAGGTTTAGAATCAATATTTGTTGATGCAGTTGAAAAAAAGGGGTATACTGAGCCTACGCCTGTTCAGTCCAAGGTAATTCCTTGGGTGCTTAAAGGCAAAGATATTCTTGCTTCTGCCCAAACAGGGACAGGAAAAACAGCTGGTTTTACACTGCCTTTATTGCAGCGATTATCAAAACAAAAGCATCATCCGTCAAGATCTGTTCGAGCCCTTATCCTAACCCCTACAAGAGAATTAGCTTCACAAGTTCATGAAAACGTAAAAGAATATAGCGTTTTTTCTGACCTTAAGTCAACCGTTGTTTATGGTGGTGTAAATCAAAAGCCGCAGGTCAGAAAAATTAGAAGTGGCATTGACGTGCTTGTTGCTACCCCCGGGCGTTTACTTGATCTTCACAACCAAGGCGTGATTTATTTTGACAAAATTGAAGTTTTAGTTTTAGATGAAGCAGACAGAATGTTGGATATGGGATTTCATCGTGAAATTTCTAAAATTATTGGGTTTCTTCCAGATAAAAGACAAAACCTTTTATTTTCAGCAACCTTTTCAAAAGACATAAAAAGTTTAGCGCAAGGGATTTTAAAACACCCTGTTAATATTGAGACCAATCCTGAAAACTCAACAGTTGAGGCCATAAATCAATTTGTCTATAAGGTAGATAAGGTTCGTAAAACCGAATTAATTATTAAACTTATTAAGGATGGCGATTGGGATCAGGTTTTGGTTTTTACTAGAACAAAACATGGCGCAAATAATTTGTGCAAAAAAATGAAGGCTCGTAACATTAATGCTATGGCAATTCATGGAAACAAAAGTCAAACTGCCAGAACAAAAGCTTTGGCTGGCTTTAAAGATGGAACTGTAAATGTTTTAGTAGCAACAGATATTGCGGCTCGAGGAATAGATATTCCTTTACTCCCACATGTTGTAAATTTTGAGCTTCCTAATATTCCTGAAGATTATGTTCACAGAATTGGTCGAACAGGAAGAGCTGGAAGTAACGGGGAGGCTGTTTCATTAGTTTCTGTTGATGAATACCCATACCTGGAGGATATTCAAAAATTAATAAGCTTTAAAATTCCATCTGAAATTCCAGATGGTTTTCCATTAGACCCTCGTATTACTGCCCCTGGTCCCAAAAAAAAGAATCGCTCAAGACCAAGAAATTCAAAAAGATCAAGAAAAAGAAGCGGCAAAAGAAGATAATTGCTCTAAACTTTATTCCAATCCATTGTCTTTAATGTTTTCATTAGAAATAAATTAGATTACTTTTGCCAGCTTTAAGACTAGCCCTATGAGCTCAATTAGAAATATTGCAATTATTGCGCATGTTGATC
>MDSX01032969.1_pt1 | contig 13848 bp, 13 predicted proteins | sample 811141 | NCBI WGS metagenome assembly MDSX01 (sample SAMN05326642, study PRJNA326480) | marine metagenome | isolation source: seawater | place: Atlantic Ocean: South East | collected 2010
ATACTCTTCCTGACGAAATAAGTAAATTCTATGGAGGTCTAGTTTTATCAGAATCTCGTCACTTTAAAGTTTATCTTGGTTTTGCTATTAACGAAAACAAGAAATCGAAATCAAAACTGGATTTTGAATTAAAGTTAGATGAGTTACTAGACAAGGAGGCAGAAATAATTTCTCTTCCGGATAAAATATTTGGTTTCCATAGTGGCCCAATACTAGCAGATTAATTAATATCTCTAGTGGTTTCGATTAAGTTTTATTAGTTTAGGGCCAGACTCATTCCATTCAAGAATACTTCCTTGGTCGTACCAATCTCCTAGGACAATACGACGGTAATTTACTTCATTTGAAATTGTATTATGTATAAAAGGTCGGTGGGTATGACCATGGATAATCGTCGATATATTGAACTGATCAAACGTTTTTTTGATTTCATTTTCATTAACATCCATTATATCCTCATTATCTAGTTGAGTATGCTCAATGCTCTTCATTCTTGCCATTTGTGCGAAATCTCTTCGATATCCTAACGGTTTTTTAAGTATCATTTCCTGCCATTCTGGATCTCGTGTTTGTTTACGAAATAACTGATATTCCTCATCATCAACACAAAATATATCTCCATGACTAATTAAAATTCGCTCGCCATACAATTCAATAACACTTGGGTCTTGCAATATTTTAATATGAGATTTTTCTGCAAATTTATTGCCAACTAAAAAATCTCTATTTCCATGCAAGAAAAACACTGAAACATTATTTTTTGATAAATCTTTTAATACATCTTGAGTTTGCTGGAAAATAGGATTTGGGTCATCATCTCCTAACCAATACTCAAATAAATCTCCAAGAATGTATAGAGCATTGGTATTGGATTCTATTCTTTTTATGAAATTAAAAAACTGTTTATTAATTTCCGGATAATCATCGGAAATATGAATATCCGATACAAATAATGTTGTCATTCTATCAATATATCTTTTATAAGAACTGTCTCGACTGGAACATCGCTCATGAATCTTCCTTTTGGTCCAGTTGGTTTTTTTGAGATTCTGTCAACAACATCCATCCCTTCAATTACAGTTCCAAATACAGCATAACCCCATCTACCAGATTTTGGGTTAAGAGATCTATTATCCTTGGTATTTATAAAAAATTGCGCGTTAGCCGAATGAGGGTCTGACGTTCTTGCCATTGATATAGTTCCTCTCAAATTTGATAATCCGTTTCCTGATTCATTCGGTATTTTTTTTGATGATTCAAGGTCATTCATATTTGAATCAAATCCTCCTCCTTGAATCATAAAATTTTCAATTACTCGATGAAATATACTTCCATCAAAATAATCTGATTCAATCAAATTTATGAAATTATTTACCGTAATTGGGGCTCTATTCGCATCAAGATGAATGGTAATATTACCTTCAGATGTCCTGATTACAATTATTTGATCTTTTAATGATTGTGAGTAAAGGTCAGATGTTATAAGAATGATTGAAATCATAAGAATTTTCTTCATCTCATCTCCTCTTTTTATTTATAATCCAAAATAAGATATTACATATAAATATAAGGAAATTCATATAATTTAATTTTATAATTTCTATCAGATGCGTTTATATTAAATCTTTATATAACAAAAAAAATTTTAATTATTTTAGTCAGAAAAATAAGGATTCTATGATGTTCGACTGGAAAAAACCGACTGTACAAATGCTTGGAAGATGGCAGCCATGGCATGAAGGCCATAGAGCATTATTTTTAAGATGTCTCTCTAAAACCGGTCAAGTAATAATTCAGGTGAGAGATGTTGAAGGTGCATCTGGAGGGGACAAGCAAGATGATAATCCTTTTAATTGGGATCAAGTTTGCGAAAATATTGAGAAAGATCTCAAAACTTTTGGATATCTGAGAGGTGAAGATTATGAGATTATGCTTGTTCCTAATATAACTAACATAACTTATGGCAGAGGTGTTGGTTATGTATTTGAAGAAGAGACATTCAACGAAGAGCTGACATCAATAAGCGCAACAAAAATTAGACAAAATTTGAGAAAAGAAGGAAAATTATAAATGGAATCTACAAATAGTAATCTTTGAACCATTCGGCAAATTTTTTTACACCAATTTCAACTGCAGTAGAAGGCTTGTATTTAAAATCTGATATAAGGTCATCAACATTAGCAAAAGTATTTTCAATATCTCCTGATTGCATTGGGAGCAGTTCTCTTTTTGCTTTGCGACCGAGTTCTTTTTCGAGGATATCAACATATCTTTCAAGTTCAACCATTGAGTTATTTCCAATATTATAAATTTGATAAGGACACAAACTTGTTTTGGCTGATGGATTATGGGAATCCCAATTAGAATTTGATCGTGCTGGTTTAGATGCTACTTTTATAACTCCTTCAACTATGTCATCTATATAAGTGAAATCTCTTTTGTGATGTCCGTAATTAAAAAGCTTAATTGGTTCTCCATTCATTATCGATTTAGCAAATTGTTGAAGAGCCATATCCGGCCGATCCCATGGGCCATATACTGTAAAAAATCTAAGACCTGTTGTCGGGATACCATACAAATAACTGTATGTATGAGCTAAGAGTTCATTAGATTTCTTTGTTGCAGCATAAACACTTGCAGGGTGATTTGTCATATCGCTAGTTGAAAAAGGTATACTTTTATTTAAACCATAAACTGAACTTGATGATGCATAGATTAAGTGATTTATATTATGTCTTTTTGACTCTTCCAGAATATTAGTGAACCCTAATATATTAGTACTGATATATTTTTGAGGATTAATGAGAGAGTATCTTACACCTGCCTGAGCAGCGAGATTGATAACAATATCAATTTCATTTTGATCAAAAATTTCTTTTAGAGAAGGTTGATCTTCAATATCAATAATATGGTTTGTATAATTTTGATTATTTATAAATCTTTTTAATCTAGCTTTCTTGAGGTTAATATCATAGTAATTATTTAAATTGTCAATTCCTATAACTTTATTTCCTATTTCTAGCATTCTTGCAGTTAAAGCTGAGCCAATAAAACCTGCTGATCCAGTTACTAATATAGTTTTCATCTAATTTTCGCCTGTAATATCTCTGGTAAAAACTTTTTCTTTAACATCTTCTAAATCAACCCCCATTCGATTTGTAATAATTATGCTAGATTGTGATTTAAAGTCTCTTATATCGTTAACTAATTTTGATCCAAAAAAAACATTTTTATCTAACATCGGTTCATAAATTATTACCATGATGTCCCTCTCTCTTAATCTTCGAATTATTCCTTGTATAGATGAAGTTCTAATGTTGTCTGAACCAGTTTTCATAACCAAACGATAGATCCCAACTACTTTTGGGTTTAATTTTGTAATTTCATCTGAGATAAAGTCTTTGCGAATAGAATTTGATGTAACTATAGCCTCAATGAGCGTATGGGGTACGTCTGAATAATTAGCGAGCAATTGTTTTGTGTCCTTTGGAAGGCAGTATCCTCCATAACCAAAGGATGGATTATTATAGTGTTTATCAATTCTGGGATCTAAACAAACCCCATCAATTATTGCTTTAGTGTCTAATTTATTTATCATTGAGAATGAATCTAGTTCATTAAAAAAAGCAACTCTCATTGCTAAATATGTATTTGAAAATAACTTTATTGCCTCCGCTTCTCTTGCCTTGATAAAAAGGGTGTCAATATTTTTTTTTATAGCACCTTTTTGTAGCATTTTTGCAAATACTTTAGCATTTTCTGATTTGCCTCCTAGAATAATTCTTGATGGGTATAAATTATCATGAAGAGCTGAACCTTCTCTTAAAAACTCTGGCGAGAAAAGAATTTCTCTTCCGTTGTATTTTTTTTGCATGCTGTCTGTGAAACCAACAGGTACAGTCGATTTTATAACAACTGTTGCATTGTTTTTTATTTCGTCTGTTTTCTTGAGTATTTTTTCGATAGATCTCGTATCAAATTGATTGGTTTTGGGGTCATAGTCTGTTGGCGTAGCAATTATTATAAAATCTGCATTTTTGTATGCTTCATCTGTATTTGACGTTGCCTTTAAATCTAATTTACTTTCTGCGAGATATTTCGTTATATCTTTATCTATTAATGGTGATTTCTTTGAATTTATTTTATCAACTTTTTTCGAACATATATCAAGTGCAACCACTGAATTATTTCGAGCAAGAAGAACACTGATCGACAATCCAACATAACCAATACCTACAATTGTAATTTTCAATTGACACCCAAACGAATTGTAAATAGATATTATACATTAAAAATTACTTACACTAATTGACCATCGTCAAATGAACCCGTATTATCTGCTTGCATTACAATGGCATATTTGCATTTGATGATTAAATCGGGGCATGGCGCAGCCTGGTAGCGCATCTGCTTTGGGAGCAGAGGGTCGGCGGTTCAAATCCGTCTGCCCCGACCAAATAATTTATTCTAAACTAAGCGCTCGTAGCTCAACTGGATAGAGCATCGGCCTTCTAAGCCGAGGGTTGCAGGTTCGAGTCCTGCCGAGCGCGCCATCAGTCAGCTAAGAGTGAATTTTTTTGTATTCTATGAGAATATATGAATAAGAATGAAATGGTGGGCGTAGCTCAGTTGGTAGAGCCCCGGATTGTGATTCCGGTCGTCGTGGGTTCGAGCCCCATCGTCCACCCCATTTTCTACTTTCAATGTATAATGTTGTATAAATAAAAATAATACTTCTCTATTGAGATTTTGCCACGTTGAGGAGAAAAAATATTAAACATCAAACGAATTGGTATTTGTTGCAAACAAAATATAAACAAGAAAAAAGAGCTTTACGTGAGTTAAAGCGACAGAATATTGATGTCTATATGCCAATTCTTAGAAAAGAAAAAATAAATAATAATAAAAAAACATGCATTGAGGAGCCGCTTTTTTCGAGGTATTTATTTGTATTTTTAGATACTATGAATACCAACTGGACCTCTCTTAGATCAACACGAGGAGTAAGTAATTTTGTAGAATTTGGAAATGGTCCTCATATTGTCTGTAAATTTATTGTAGACGAGATGAAGAAAAATGATGACCTACCTCCATTACCATTTATCAGTGAAGGCGATCAAGTCACGATTTCCTCTGGCTCATTTAAAGATATCGATGCTATATATATGGCTCCTGACGGTGAATCACGATCATATATCTTGTTAAATTTCATGCAACAGGACCATCTCTTGAAAGTTGAGAATTCAGTGTTAAAAAAAATAATTACTTAAAACTTTGATACAGCTATAATATTAACTAATTTTTTTTTAGGATTGTAATCAAAACTATTTCCTTTGCTTGGTGAAGTATTATGAAAGATAAAGAAAATCTATCAAAGACATTTTCAACTAATAATAATTTTGATTATGAAATTATAGATATTAAAGAGATATTTAGCATCCTGCTCAATGCTAAATTATTAATTATTCTAATTACCTCAGTTTTTGCAATTTCATCAATATTTTATTCGCTATCATTAAAAAATTATTATAAATCAGAGGCGATTTTAACAATCGCTTCAAGTTCTCCAAACCAAGGAGGATCTTTATCTGGTTTCGGCGGTCTAGCATCTTCAATTGGATTGTCACTCCCTTCCTCGGGAGGGCAGGATAAATCTACTGAAGTGATAGAAACAATAAAATCAAGAGCTTTTGTGAAGCATATTCTTGGACATGAAAATATAATGCCAAATCTTTTAGCCGTTACTGATTTCAATGAAGAAACTCAATCATTGTCTTATGATAATTCAATGTATGATGATAAAAAGAAAATGTGGTTGAATTTCAATAATAAGGATAAGCCCTCATACCTTGATGTATATGATGTCTACAAAAATATAGTAATAATCGAAAAAGACAAACTTACACAATTGATAAATATTTCTGTAGAACACCTATCTCCAGTATTTGCAAAAAACTTTATTGAATTAATAATCAAGGAAGCAAATGAAATAATGAGAGAAAAAGATCTCAAGGAGGCCTCTGACGCTATAGATTTTCTAACCTTACAAATACCTAAATCATCATTAATAACAATGAAAGATTCAATCAATATGTTGGTTCATTCAAGACTGGAGACTCAAATGATGGCAAGAATAAGAAAAGATTATGTTCTCCGTACTCTGGAACCTGCATTTATACCTGAAAAAAAATCAAAACCAAATAGATCTTTCATCTGTATTGTAATGACAATAATTGGCTTCCTCTTATCTATTTCTGTCACATTAGTTCGTCACTATTTCCCATTTTGGCTACCAAGTAAATTAAACTAACTGCAACAATTCTTGAAAATAATTTTTTATTTAATTTATAATGTTCAAACTGTGAACACTATATATAGATGGTATAAATATATAAATCAGTCTGCGGTAGCCTGCGTGAATGATATTGAATGAAAAAAAATCAAATAAATAAAAATCAAGAATTACAGCTTGATATCATGAGAATCCTCGAGCAAGATCCTGATATAAGTCAAAGAAAGCTTGCGAAAAAATTAGGTGCGAGCCTTGGCGCTACAAATTTCTGCTTGAGCGCCTTAGCAGAGAAAGGATGGGTTAAATTTGTTAATTTTTCAAATTCTTCAAATAAAAAAGGATATCTATACTTAATGACTCCATCAGGTATCAATGAGAAAGCGAGGCTTACTTTAAGATTTCTAAAGAAAAGAATAGAAGAATATAATCACCTTCATCAAGAGATCAATTTACTCAGAAATGAAGTTAATATTGCAAATAAAAATAATGAAACTAAGTTAGATATAGAAATGATAGATGACGTTTAGAATTTATTTTATGGTGTGGAGAAATATATTAGTAGAATTAATAGAAAAGAAAGAAAACCTAAATTGGATATATATCCAGTAATTTTGGCAGGAGGTTCAGGAAAAAGATTATGGCCTATATCTGATTCTGAAAAACCAAAACAGTTTTCAGCATTTTTTGGTGAATCCAGTCTATATCAGAATACAATTGAAAGATTAGATGGGTTAGACATAAAACAAGTTATCACTCTGAGCAATATGGATTATCGATTTATTGTTGCTAAGCAGACCGAAGATTTGTCTTTAGAGAATACGATTATTCTTGAGCCATTTATGAGAAATACTGCACCCGCTATAGCGCTTGCCGCATTTTATGTGAAAAATGACCCTATCCTTCTCGTTCTTCCTGCAGATCATATTATAAAAAATAATGCAAAATTTACATCTACGATAAAAAAGGGTATTTCTCTAGCAAACGATGGCAAATTGGTAACTTTTGGGGTAATTCCTTCAGAGCCAAATACAGGTTATGGCTATATTGAAAAAGGTAAAAAAAACACTGATTCATACTCTGTTAAAAAATTTATTGAGAAACCTGATCTTAAGAAGGCAAAAAATTTTTTTGAATCAGAAAAGTATCTCTGGAATAGTGGAATTTTTATATTTCGAGCAAGTCGTTATCTTAGTGAATTAAAAAAACATAGAAAAGATATCTATAGATTTTGTCGTGAATCACTTCTTAAAGCAGATATAAACTCAGATTTCATCAGACCAGAAAAGAATTATTTCAAACTATGCCCAAGTGAATCGATTGATTATGCAGTAATGGAGAAAACATCAGATTCAGTTGTTATACCTTTGGATTTGGATTGGAGTGATGTTGGTTCATGGAAATCAATGTGGGATGCTTCGAAAAAAGATCATAACGGTAATACAATTCTTGGTAATATCAAATGTCACAATACCTCTGATTCTTATATAAGGAGTGATATCAAAAATATAATCACGATAGGTTTGAAGGATATTGTTATTGTTTCATCTGGAGATTCTTTACTTGTAGCTGACAAAGATAGTAGCCAGGATTTAAAAATTGCTTTAGAGAATAAAAATGCTAAGGATATTAAAGATTGATAATTTTGATTGTAAAGATTGCTTCTAAAATGATTGATAAGAGAGAAAAAAAATATGTTGAATAATAAAACAATACTTATAACGGGAGGGACCGGATCCTTTGGAAAAAAATTTACAGAAACAATTCTAGATCGTTACCCTAAAGTAAAAAAAATAATAATTTTTTCAAGAGATGAGCTCAAACAGTCAGACATGAAGCAGATTTATCCTGAAAACATTTATCCTCAATTACGTTTTTTTATTGGAGATGTAAGAGATAAAGAGAGATTAATCAGAGCCTGTGAAGGTGTCGATGTAATTATTCATGCTGCTGCACTCAAGCAAGTTGACACAGCAGAATATAATCCCACGGAATGTGTTCGAACAAATATTTCAGGTGCTGAGAATATCATTGATGCCGCTCTGAATTGCAGTGTTAAGGATGTTATTGCGTTATCAACTGATAAGGCATGTGCTCCCATTAATCTTTATGGGGCAACAAAATTAGTATCAGATAAGTTATTTATAGCAGCCAATAATATCAGAGGTTCCAAAGATATTAAGTTTAGTGTAGTCCGTTACGGAAATGTTATGGGTTCAAGAGGTTCAGTTATACCATTCTTTATGAGTAAAAGAGATGAAGGAGTTATACCTATAACACATCCAGAGATGACTAGATTTAATATCTCATTAAAGGATGGCGTCGAAATGGTAATGTATTCAATCGCAAATCATCTTGGGGGAGAGACTTTTATCCCTAAAATACCATCTTATCGAATTTTAGATATAGCTGATGCTGTAGCGCCAGAATGTGAGAGAGTTATTTTAGGGATAAGACCAGGAGAAAAGTTACACGAAGAGATGATCACAAGTACTGACTCATATAATACAATTGATCTAGGTGATTATTATGCAATTCTTCCTGCAATATCATACACATTCTCAGTTGAAGAATTTATGGCTCATCACAAAGCAATCAAAGTTCCTTTTGGCTTTAGTTATAATTCTGGAACGAACGATCAATGGGAATCCATTGATAGTCTAAGACAGCTTATTGAGAAACATGTTGATCACTAATAAAAATATAGATAAATAATGATTCCATATGGTAGACAAGATGTTATTCAGGAAGATATTGATGCTGTGGTCGAAGTTTTAAAATCTGATTTTTTGACCCAAGGTCCTGTAACACCTAAATTCGAGAATGCGCTTAGTTCCTTTACAGGGGCGAAATATGCGTTAGCAGTGAATAGCGCTACGTCAGCACTTCATGTAGCTTGTTTGTCCCTGGATTTGAGTGAAGGAGATTGGTTATGGACGTCGCCTATATCATTTGTTGCATCATCAAATGTTGGGTTATTCTGTGGTGCCAAAATTGATTTTGTAGATATTGACTCCAAAACATACAATATCTGCCCTGATAGACTCGAAGAAAAATTAAAAAATGCAAGCCTCAATGGAAGAATACCAAAAGTATTAGTTCCAGTTCATCTTTGCGGGCAATCTTGCGATATGAGTAAAATTAAAAAAATTTGCGACGAATATAACATCAAAGTTATTGAAGATGCTTCACATGCAATTGGAGGTTATTACAGGGATGAACCAATTGGTAATTGCAAGTATTCAGATATAACTGTTTTTAGCTTTCATCCCGTAAAAATCATAACTACTGCAGAGGGAGGTGTAGCTCTTACAAATAATGAAAATCTTGCGAAAAAAATGAACCTTCATCGAAGTCATGGTGTGACTAGAAATAAAGAAGAAATGACAGAACCATCTCATGGGCCTTGGTATTATCAACAGATTGAGCTCGGATATAATTATCGAATGAATGATATTCAAGCTGCTTTGGGTTTATCACAGATGAATCGTTTAAGGGAATTCGTCCAAATTCGTAACAATATAGCTGATCACTATAATGAAAATCTGAAAGATTTACCTCTTCAGATTCCATATCAGCTGGAAAGTACAAACTCGAGTCAACATCTTTATATTATTAGGCTAAAATTGGAGGAACTTGATAAATCACACAAACAAATTTTTGAAGAGCTTAGAGAAAGTGGGATAGGTGTAAATCTTCATTACATTCCAATTCATTTACAACCTTATTATAAAAGTTTGGGTTTTAAGTATGGTGATTTTCAAGAATCTGAAAAATACTATCAGGAAGCAATAAGTATCCCTATTCATACTGGATTATCAAAAGATGATCAAGAAACCGTTATTAGATACCTAAAAAAGATAATAAGAAAAAAATGAATCTAGCTCTTGGAACCGCACAATTTGGTCAAACTTATGGTGTTGCAAATCATACAGGAAAAATTTCTATACCAGAAGCCACAGCGATAATTGACTATTGCAGAAGAGAAAATATAAATTTAATTGATACTGCAATTGACTATGGTTCAAGTGAGACCTGTCTTGGGATTATCGGTGTTGAAGAATTTGATGTTATTACAAAAATACCCCCGATACCACGAACATGCCAAGACGTAGATTTCTGGGTTAAAGATCAAATACAATCATCAATTGCTCGTCTCAACAAAGAAACATTGTATGGTGTGATGCTCCATCAGCCGCAGCAACTTTTTGGTAAATTTGGATCGAAACTACTCGAATCTCTGACTCATCTTAAGAGACTCGACAAAATTAAAAAATTAGGAATCTCAATATATAACCCTCACGAGCTTACTTCGATCTTATCTTTATATGAATTTGATATTGTACAAGCACCTTTTAATTTGATTGATCAACGTTTGGTTTTGACAGGGTGGCTTGAGAAGCTCAGAAAAAAAAATATAGAAATTCATTGCCGATCATGTTTTTTGCAGGGTCTTTTGCTAATGCCTAGAGATAAAATACCAAAAAAATTTAACTCATGGAGTGTTATTTGGGATGAATGGCATAGTTGGCTTGAAAAATTTAAGCCAATTTCTGCAATTGATGCCTGTCTGGGGTTTGTTAATTCTTACAAAGATATTGATAAAATTGTTTTTGGAGTTGATAACCTTTATCAGTTGAAACAGATTGTTTCATCCTCAAAAAAGGATATTAATACCAAATTCTTCCCAAATATAAGTTGTGAAGAAAGCCTTTTGATTGATCCTTTTAACTGGAAAAATTTATGAATGTCACAGCAATTGTTCAAGCTCGAATGGGTTCAACAAGACTTCCAGGAAAAGTTATGAAAACTATTGCTGGTAAAACAATTATAGAGCTCTTATTGCTGCGCTTGTCAAAAGCAGAAATGATAGATTCTATCGTTGTTGCTATTCCGGAAGGAGTTGAGAATAAAATTCTGACCGTTCATCTTGATCAAATTGGATTTCAATATATACATGGAAGTGAGAGAGATGTGTTGAATCGATTTTATCTCGCAGCTAAGAAATTTGATTCTGATGTTATTGTGAGAATTACAGGAGATTGCCCCCTAGTTGATCCCTGTTTAGTCGATAAAGTGATAAGGAATTATATTTCATCCGGAAAAGATTATGTGAGTAATGCTTCACCTCCAACATTTCCTGACGGATTAGATGTTGAAGTCTTTTCAAGAAAAGCTCTAAATAAAAGTCATTTTAGAGCAAAAGATAAAGCTGACAGAGAGCATGTAACGTCCTACATAAGAAATTCAACAGATTTTAGTCAGGGTAACATTGAGCATCATAAAGATTTATCAAAATTAAGATGGACACTCGATGAGCTAGAAGATTTCGAATTAATAGATAAGATATTTTCAAAATTTAGTCCAGATATCTATTTCAGTTGGGAGAGAGTATTAGACTTGCAAGAATCAGAACCAGAAATTTTTAAAGTCAATCAAAGGTTCGCCAGAAATGAGGGAGAGACAATGGGTACAGGGCAAAAATTATACAAAAGAGCAAAAAAACTTATCCCAGGAGGGACAATGTTATTATCCAAGAGGCCAGAGATGTTTTTACCTAATAGATGGCCCTCTTACTTTTCTGAGGCTAAAGGCTGTGAAATCTGGGATCTAGATGGAAAGAAATATACAGATATGTCCATTATGGGAATAGGTACAAATGCTCTTGGTTATGGGCATGAAGAGATTGATGACGCAGTAATGCGGGTAGTCAAAAGTGGAAATATGTCTACCCTAAACTGCGCTGAGGAAGTTCACTTAGCGGATCAGTTGACTCAAATACATCCATGGGCTGATATGGCGAAATTTGCTCGTTCAGGAGGAGAAGCCAACGCGATTGCTATTCGAATTGCAAGAGCCTCTGCTAAAAAAGATCGAGTGGCAATATGTGGCTATCATGGCTGGCATGATTGGTATCTCGCTGTTAATTTAAATAGTAACTCTGAGGATGGTTTGAAAGAACATTTGCTTCCTGGCTTATCACCGAATGGGGTACCTGAGCATCTTGGTGATACAGTATTCCCCTTTAGTTATAATAATTTCGATGAATTACAAACACTAGTGAGCGAGAAAAATATCGGTGTTATCAAAATGGAGGTCACAAGAAATAACGAACCGGAGGATAATTTTCTTGAAAAAGTCCGTCAATTAGCCTCAGATGAGGGCATAGTTCTTATATTTGACGAATGCACATCTGGCTTCAGAGAAACGTTCGGAGGCATTCATACTAGGTATGGTGTTGAACCTGATATAGCAATGTTCGGTAAAACAATGGGAAATGGTTATGCCATCACTGCAGTTATAGGCCGAAGAGAAATTATGGAATCTGCGCAGAGTACATTCATTAGCAGTACTTTTTGGACCGAACGAATTGGACCCTCTGCTGCTCTTAAAACTCTTGAAATAATGAAGAGAGAAAAATCTTGGGAAAAAATAAAAAAAACAGGGTTATATATAAGGAAAGGAATACAAGAGCTATCACATAAACACCAGTTAGAGATTTTTAGCTGGGGCTTGCCATCAATAACAGGATATACTTTTAAAAGCGATAGAGCTAATAAATACAAAACACTAGTAACTCAAGAAATGCTAAAGAAAGGTTTTCTGGCTTCGAATAGTACTTATGTATCAACCTCTCATTCACAAGAATTAGTAGATCATTACTTAGAGTTACTTGATCCGATTTTCGGATTAATTTCTGATTGTGAGCAAGGAAGAGATATTGATTCATTGATAGATGATGAAATCTGTCATACTGGATTTGAGAGATTAAATTGATTAATAATTTCATATTTATCTTTCTTGAGATTATTTATAATTTTAATTGTACTTCCAATTAAAAAGATAAAACGTCACTCATCATTAAAAAATTCGAGACAATTTTGAAAAATTCTACTCAAAAGATATTTGTTGCAGGTCACAAAGGAATGGTTGGATCAGCTATATTGCGATCACTTATGGATAAAAAATATTTGAATATAGTTACTAAGTCTCGTAACCAGCTTGATTTATCAAACCAAGCTGCAGTAAAGAGATTTTTAGCAAAAGAAAAACCAGATCAAGTATATCTCTGTGCAGCTAAAGTTGGAGGAATATTTGCAAATAATACTTATCCAGCAGAATTCATATATCAAAACATCATGATTGAAGCTAATGTCATTCATCAGTCATTTTTATCTGGCGTAAAAAAATTAATTTTTTTAGGGTCCAGCTGTATTTATCCCAAATTTACCCATCAGCCAATAAAAGAAAGCGCTCTTCTAAGTGGCCATCTAGAACCAACCAACGAGCCATACGCTATTTCAAAAATTTTAGGAATTAAACTTTGCGAGAGTTACAACCGCCAATATAGCTTGAGTCATAATGTTGACTTCAGGAGTGTTATGCCAACAAATTTATATGGTATCGGAGATAACTATCATGATAAGAATAGTCATGTGATACCAGCTTTAATTCAAAGACTTCATAGAGCTAAAATAGAAAATAAAACTGAAGTATTAATATGGGGATCTGGTAAGCCAAAAAGAGAATTTTTATATGTAGATGATATGGCTGAAGCC
>MDSX01093775.1_pt1 | contig 13828 bp, 13 predicted proteins | sample 811141 | NCBI WGS metagenome assembly MDSX01 (sample SAMN05326642, study PRJNA326480) | marine metagenome | isolation source: seawater | place: Atlantic Ocean: South East | collected 2010
AAAAAAACCTAATTTTATATGGAAAGATAGTTTTAACAACTCCTAACAACGAAGATCTGATGAAATCAACACGATATTGTCCAAATTGCTCTACCACTTTCCATGAATGGCAACATATACGTTCTTGGAATGAACAATCACTGAGTAATTTCATGAATAAGATGGGATTTGAGACTATCTTTACCGAAATTACTGACTTTTCATCTATTAATTTCAAAAGATACTTAATTAATTTTTTAAGAAGGCAAGTTAATGGTTCAGATATGCCGCATTTAGTTGGCTCTTTTAAAAAGAAGAGTTGAAAATTATTTAATGTGCGGAATTGCAGGCTTTTTTGACGAAAACCTTCCATTTGAAGAAAATCACCAATCCCTAGTCAATATGCTTCGTGCAATTGATCATAGAGGTCCTGATGGAACTGGCACTTATATTGATGGTGGTCTATATCTTGGTCATAACAGATTATCCATAATCGATCTCTCTGAACGAGGTAAGCAACCTATGAAATCTAATTCTGGACGGTATATCTGCTCTTATAATGGCGAGATTTATAATTACAAGGAGTTAAAACTTGAATTAGAAGAGGAGGGATTCACTTTTATCTCCGAAACCGATACTGAAGTTTTATTAACTCTCATAGACCATTTAGGGTTTGAGCAAAGTCTAAAGAAATGTGTAGGTATGTTTGCCATTGCTCTATGGGACAAGAAAGAGAAGGTTCTGAGATTGGCAAGAGATCGGCATGGAGAAAAACCTTTGTACTATGGTTGGCATAAAGGTAAATTTTTGTTTGGATCTGAGCTTAAATCTTTAATTGAACACCCAGCCTTCGAGAAAGAAATTTGTCAAATAGCGCTAAGCTCTTATTTTAAGTTCAATTATATCGAAGCCCCTCTATGCATTTTCAAAGGAACAAAAAAGCTTGGTGCTGGAGAAATTCTTTCTCTTGATACCCGAGCAGGGTTAAAAGAAAATACTGAAAAAATTACAAATTATTGGTCCCTTAAAAAAGCTTTTATTCATGGTATCGAGAATCCTTATTCAGGAAATTACTCAGAGGCTAAAGATGTTCTGGAAGCACATTTAAATACAGCGATAAAGCAACAAATGCATGCCGACGTGCCTATGGGAGCTATGCTATCAGGAGGTATAGATTCTTCTTTAGTAGTAGCATTGATGCAAAATAATTCTTCAAATAAGATTAACACTTTCAGTATAGGCTTTTCTGATGAAAAACTTGATGAAGCTAAATATGCTAAAGAAATAGCATCTTATCTGGGCACAAATCATCAAGAACTCTATGTTTCTGAGCTTGAAATAAAAGACGCTTCTCTCCAAATGTCATCTATATTTGATGAGCCATTCTGCGATTCTTCACAAGTTCCTACTTTTTTACTTTCAAAACTTGCACGTGACAATGTGACGGTTTCGCTTTCTGGAGATGGAGGAGATGAATTATTTTTTGGTTATTCTAAGTATTCAAGGGGCCATAAAATCTCTCAATTACCCTGTAAATATCTTCTTTTTCAAATTACGCAAATTTTATCAAATTTTCCTGATCTTAGTTTTCAAAGATTAGTTAGAGCGAAGCAAAGCCTAGCATTCTTATCTTTATTGATTAATCATTCAGATTTTAAAAATCTTCATGAATTACTTTCTTCTGATCGATTTTCTGATAAGTACTTAACTAAAGATTTTGAGGAAATCAAAGATGATATTTTGCCATATCAGATATCGGACTCCTTTTCTAATACCTTCATGTATCAAGACTCAAAGAAATATCTTATTGACGATATTCTAGTGAAAGTTGATCGTGCATCTATGGCTGTCAGTTTAGAAAATAGAGTACCTTTTCTAGACCATAGGATAATTGAATTTTCCTCGACACTACCTTTTGAGTTTCTATATTCACAAGGAGAACAAAAAAGAATTCTTAGAGATATAGCTTTTGAGAAATTACCAAAAAATTTACTAGACAGGCCTAAGTCAGGATTTGTTCCTCCAATATCACAATGGCTAAAAAATGATTTAAAAGATTGGGCAATTGATCTCTTGAACGACCATGAGTCTGTAGGAGGCTTTATAGATTTAGAATATGGTAGGCAACTTTTTGATAATCACATTAAAGAAAAGGGTGATTATTCAATACAACTATGGAAGATTTTAATGTTTATAGATTGGTATAGGAGATGGGCATAAAAGATCAAAAACTAGTTGTCTATACATGCCTTACAGGAGATTACGAGCAACCTGTTAAGATGCATGAATTAGAAGAAAATATAAATTATATTTGCTTTTCGGACAAAGAATCATCAGCAGCTGAAGGATGGGAATATAGAAAGATAGAAGGATTAGATCATCTGGATGATAAAGATAAAAATCGGTATTTGAAAATGAGCCCTCATAAAATTTTGGGAGACTTTGATATAAGTATCTACATAGATTGTAATATAAAAATAATTAACAAATTGAGTGATATTTTTAAAGGAGTAAAAAAGAGCTCTGATTCAATCTTTATGTATGATCATCCATTTAGGAAATGCACCTACAGAGAATTAGAGATTGCAGTTTCTGAAGGTCTAACGACTTTTACAAAAGCAAGAAGACAATTCAGAAGGTATAAAAAAAGTGATTTTCCTGTTGATTTTGGGCTTTATGAGGCCAATATAATCATTAGAAAACATGATATTAATTCTCAGAAACTCATGGACTTCTGGTGGAGTGAATACATGAACTCTTCAAAAAGAGATCAGACCTCGCTTATGTTTGCATCTTATCAAACCGGAATTCGCATACATTCTCTAGGTCAATGTAATCTAAGAGAGGGTGGGGAGCATTTTCATCTAGATCTCTCAAGTAGGATCAGAAATATGAATAGTAAAACCGTGAACATATTAATGCGAATTCTTAATCAAGCATTCATTCTATTTGGAGGCTCCTTGAAATGAAAGAGGAGTTCCTTGTTGTTGACAATGATTTTGCTAAAAGTAATGGTATTGATAGTTATGTTTCTATTTTCCCCTCAATAGGATACGAGCCTAAATGGTCCCTGCCTTTCAAGGAGCACACTAGACAACACAAATCGATTGTAAGTTTAAAAAATAAATTGACAGAACATTTTGCAAAAAATGTATATTCGCCGTCTCTTGGATACAGTGCTTTTGCTTGCGAAAGACTATTCTTAAATTATGGTTCCTTGATCATATTTGTATTGTCAGACAGATTGCTTAGACTGAATAAACTAGCTGGGCTAAAAGATTTAAATCAACTAAAGCTACCTGAGGTCCAATTTGAGTTCAATCCAGAATGGACATTTGGACATTTTTATTACAAGAAAGTTGAGAAAGACCCTCTTTATAATCAATGGATTGTAAACAGTATTCTCCGTGATTTAGAAACAATAGATGTGTTGAAATATAAGGCTATTGTTACAGAAGAATATGGAACATTTTATTCTAACAGACAGGGGATTTTAAAAAGAATCACAAGAAATATAAGAAATGGCACTTTATTAGTTAAGCTAAATAAGCTTGTCAGTAATATTTATCCAGCCGTCATTCTTTTCTTGTCTAGGATATTTAACCGCATACCTATTGATGCTAAAAATGTTACTTTCATATCTTTTAGTAAAAAACTACATAGATTTTTTTGGCCTTTCGGACCATTAGCGCCATTGGAAAGTATAGCTTTTAAAGTATATCCCCCAAAATTAAATACAAAAATTAAAAGAGAAGATTTCTTAGAACACAAAGACTTTGTTGCTGATGCTTTCAAGGACTTCTTGATGAATACTCAGGGAGAAATTAACTTACCCGATTCATCATTCTTTACCTTGATTGAACTCATCACAGAACAACTGCCAACTTTCACAACAGAGCAATCTGAAGTTTACTGCGAGAAATATCTAAATGAGTTCAAGCAATATAAGGGATCTTTTTTTCTTGCTGATGGGGTAGGCGGAAATACTTTAAAGTCTCTTAGATTATTCGCCTGTAGAGAACTATCCATACCTGTTGTGGCTACTCAACATAGTGGATGGGGAGGATATCTTGCTAACGGCGCTTTGGTAAATGAAATGTTAATTGATGGCGCAGATCACTATATTACTTTTGGATGGGACAATAAAACTCATGGAGAGTCAATGTGGATAAAGGATGCCATAAAGCTGCCAAGCCCTCTTCTTTCTGAGCTGATTTCTTTACCTCGCGAGCGATTCAGACATACTGAAAATAGATCATTGCTTTTAAGTCTTGGCTTTATATATAGATTTCCAGCTTTTTATAACAGCTTCCTTCGGCTAGATATAATTAATGACTACATCAGGTTATTAGAATCAATAATGGAAGATTTATCAAAAGCAGGATGGCATCTGACAATATCATTTTATAACAATGAAGTAGCAAATTATTTCAGTGAAAAAAGTCAATACTGGACTCAATCAGATGTCTTTAACGTCACTATTCTGGATGATCACAACATAAGATTGAGAGACTATATGCAGAATAAAGATTTTGACTCCATATATGATGCAATAATTTGGGATATCCCTGCAGGTGGATTTAGTGAAAGTATCTCTCTTGGCAAGAAAAGCTTTGCTCTATTGAATGAAAACCTTATAAACACCACCTTAGAATCACAACCATTTCTAAATGATCTTTATAAATATGGCATCTTTTTTAGAGATGGTTCAGATTTAACTCATTCTCTAAATGAATTCAGCAATGCTAGAGACTGGTATTTAAATGAAGATAGACAGAAGGCACTAAATAATTTTTTTTATAAATTTCTAAGATCGAATCACAAGTGGGAAGAAGAATGGGTAAACTTCCTATCGAGTAAAATTCAATAAAAATATAAAATTAGATTAACTGCTTATTAATTACCAATTTAATCTAAATCAAGTAAAATCCAATTTTTCTAAGGACCATTATGAAGATAATCGCAGAAATAGGCTGGAATCACATGGGAGATATGAGTTTGGCAGAAGACATGATAGAGGCTGCATCAAATTCAGGTGCAAACGTTGTCAAGTTTCAATACTGGAATCCTAAATATCTTAAAAAAGGTGCTTGGGATAGCGATGGAAGAAGAGAAATCTATAATAAAGCTGCTCTTAATGAAGAAAAGATATTAGATTTAATAAATTTATCTTCTAAGCATGGCTGCGAATTTTTAATAAGTGTATTTGGAACTGCGGGTGCCAGTTTAATGCATGAATTGCAACTATCGGAAATTAAAATACCTTCGCATGAGACTACTAACTATAAGTTATTAGAATTTTGTTCTAAGAAATTTTCTAAGATATATTTTTCTGCAGGTGCATCAACTGAGAAAGAGGTAAAAAAGGCATTAGAAATACTTAATGCTGGTAGTGCCAAGTATAATCTTATGCATTGTGTTTCATCTTATCCATGCCCAAATAATCAAATAAATTTGCCAAGACTAGAATGGCTTTCTTCAATCTCGAAAGATATTGGATTTAGTGATCACACTAAAAGCACTATTATCCCGGCACTTTCTGTTGCATACGGTGTTACTGCCATAGAAAAACACTTTACTACCGATAACAACCTTCCTGGAAGAGATAATGAGAATGCATTAGAACCAACTGAATTTAAATTAATGGTAAAAAATATTCTTGAAGCTCAGCAGTCAATGATTTCTTGTGGTAACGACTACCAAGATATTGAATCAGACACTGTTCAAAACTATCGAGGTAGATGGGAGCCACATGATTATGAGTAATAATGAAAAAATAAGTGTATTGATTCGTTCAAGAAACGAGGCTAGATGGATTGGACATTGTATTCAGTCAGTCATTGATTTTTTAGATTCTCCTGAAATTATAGTAATAGACAATAACTCCAAGGATAAGACCTTACAGATTGTGAGACAGTTTCAACAAGATCCTGAATTATCAAAAGGAGGAAGTCACGCAGATATAAAAATTCTAACTATCGATGACTACTCGCCTGGAAAATCATTAAATCTTGGAGCCAAGGCTGCTCAAAATAATTACATTTTGATTATTTCAAGTCATTGTGTCCTTAATAAATTTAATACATCAAAACACATTAGTGACTTAGAAACTTACTGCACTATCTTTGGTAACCAGATACCTATTTACGAAGGAAAAAAAATAACTAAACGCTATCTTTGGAAACATTTCATTGATAAGGAAGTTGTAGATATGTACTCAGAAATGGAAGAGAGGTATTTCTTTCATAACGCACTGTCATTTTTCAAAAAACAAACTTTAATTGATAATCCCTTCGATGAAAATCTTGTAGGAAAGGAAGATAGGTATTGGGTAGCTAAGATGATTACATCTTCATTTAAAACACTCTATGATCCTGAGATGCAAGTAGATCACCACTATACCGACAACGGAAATACGTGGAAAGGTATAGGTTAACTTGAATATACTAGGAATTACACTTGCCCGCGGCGGATCAAAAGGGGTGAAGAACAAAAATATTAAAGATCTCTGTGGAAAACCCCTCATACAGTACACTATTGATGAGGTTTTAAAATCAGAATATTTGAGAGAATATATTGTATCCACTGATGATTTTACTATAGCAAAAGTATCTAAATCCCTCGGTGCAGAAGTCCCTTTTATGAGACCAGAAGAGTTCTCGACCGATGAAGCAAGTTCGGTATCTGCGCTTCAGCACGCAGTTTCTTTCATGGAAGAAAGGGAAAGTAAGAAATATGACTTTGTAGTAGAAATCATGTGCACCAATCCTTTGAAAATACATGAAGATATTGATAATTGTATAAAAAAGATTATTGATACTGATGCAGATTCAGTAATAGCAGTCCATCAATTGGAAGATCATCATCCCGCGCGGATAAAAATGATTATAGAAGATAAGATTTGTGATTTTTTACCTGAACCAAATGAAGCAAGGAGGCAGGATTTAAAACCTAAAGCTTATATAAGAAGCGGATCTATATATTGCATGAAAAGAGATTATTTGATGGAGCTTAACCTTAGATATGGCGGAGATAACAGTAGACCTTATATTTTGCCAAATGAAAGAGCTGTAAACGTTGATACTGAGATCGATTTCATGATTTGTGAACAATTAATTACTAACAAAAATGATCCCTAAAATACTGGTAGTTACACCAACTAGTCATATTGACGGTGTTAATAGAATTTTAGAATCTTTTGCAGAAGTTTTTTATCTAGATGATCCCTCTGAACAAGAAGTTCTAGATATTGTCTGCAAATATGATGCTGTCTTTACAAATCCAAATAAATCTAAGATCTTCATAGGCAAGGACATTATAGATAAAGGTACCAAATTAAAGTGTATATGTACTGCCTCTACTGGCACCAATCATATAGATAAAGAGTATGTTATCTCCAAAGGCATTAAAATTATATCCTTAACCGAAGAAAGAGAAACCATTAATAAAATTGGGTCAACCGCTGAGCTGGCTTTCGCTTTAACCATGTCCTCTCTAAGAAATGTTGTTAATAGCCATCAAGGTGCTTTAGAAGGGGAATGGAATTATAGTAAATTTATAGGAAGACAGCTGAATTCTCTTTCTATAGGAGTTATAGGTTATGGAAGGCTGGGTAAGTTCTATTCAAGCTACTTCGAACCATTTAAATCAAAAGTTAGGGTTTTTGATCCATATAAAAAAGTTAAGGATTTCGAGCAAATGCAAGATCTAGAGAGTCTTATCCAAGTATCAGATGTTATATCTTTGCATGTCCATGTCACAGAAGAAACTATAAATTTGATTAATTCAGAATCTTTGCTTGCTGCGAAAGAAGATATACTCATAATAAATACTTCTAGAGGAGAAATTATTAATGAAGATGATGTGGTTAGATTTCTGAAATCTAATAAGCAAGCCAAATTGGCTACCGATGTTCTTAGAGATGAAATTAGAGACAGAGAAAATAGCCCTCTATTGGAATATGCAAAAAGCAGTAATCAGGTAACAATAACCCAGCATATTGGAGGCATGACCAAGGAAGCTCAAGAAATTGCCTATTGTAGAGCTGCAACTTTATTAAAAGAACTTATGGCCTAATTATGACAACAAACATTGAAGAAGAATTAAAACAAGCTTTAAGGTTCGTTGAGAATTCAGAACTAGGCACCAAAATGTCCCCTTTGTGGGAGGAGATGTCTAAAGACTTTTCCTTTGATAGACCTTCAAATTTAAGGGATTACTCTATTAATAGAGAGCATGATTTTTCAAGGGTCTCAAGATTTTATAAGTTTGCAAAAAAGATAAAGTTCTTATCCAGAAATTGGATCAGAGTGAGCAATGTATTTCTAAATATAATAAATGGAGTAGAGAAATTTTATGTATCTATTCTTAGTCAACTTATATTAGGCGATTCAAAGGCCTCACAAAGGTATTCTTTTGATATTTATCCATTAGAGGCATACGAGGAGCATCAAAAACAAGTTAACATAGTTTCGGACTATGAAAGTTATAACTCTAAGAATAACATTTTTTTCTCTCACAATAATTATAAGTCGTATACATATTTCCACACCCTAAAGAAATTTATAAATTTAGAAAATCTTGAATCAAAGAACATTCTTGAAATAGGATCAGGCCTCTTTAACTTCGGAACGATAGTGTCGAAGAACCTTGACCGTTTTAGTTACTACTGCATAGATTTACCTGACGTTGCATTAAGAGGCTACCTTTCTGCAAAAGAGAATGTTGATGAACATGTGGAACTTTTTTTACCACACCAGTTAGATGCTTTTAAGAAATCCCTTTCGAAAAAGAAAGTAATTTTTTTAATTCCAAGTCAATTAGATAACCTAGACATAAATATAGATTTTTTTATAAATCATGAAAGTTTTTCTGAGATGAACATTGAAACTGTCAATGACTATCTGTCCAAGATAAAAATGAGAATGACAGAGGGTTCACATATATTTCTAGTAAATAGATTCTCAAGACTACAAAGCCATAGCGCCAAGAGTTTTGATTACACAAATTTTTTAGACTATGAATTAGATGGCTTTTATAAGATATGTTTTGAGGTTGAGAAATTTAGATCTTTTCTTCCTGTGCAGAAAGATTTTCCTAATGTTATTTTTATAGGTCAAAAGGACAGTAGCTAATTGTCCCAAAAAGGTATCGTGTCATCTCAAAAAGTAGAAAATTTTGTTTTAAATTCTCTTTTTTTTATTTTTGCTTCAGTTGTTGGAATATACCTACTCTATGTTTTTGGTTCAGAAGGAATATCTAACGATTTTGCCGGTTATATAGGTCTCTTTGAGAGACTTAGTTACAGCAGCTTCAATGAATCACTTGTTAGAGAGATTACAGAGCCGGGCTATTTGTTGATTGTTTGGATCCTATCAAAGAGCCTATCACCAGAAACCATATTCTTTTTGGCAGGTTTGTTCCCTCTACTATACAAAATAAATTTATTAAGAAGAATAGACTATGGTGTTGGAGCTGTTTTATTTTACTTCTTATTATTTCTTCCCATACAAGAGTCAAATCAGATAAGAGGTGCTTTGGCGGGTTGCTTTATTTTACTCTCATTATTTCTAGATAATCATCATCCTTCAAGATACTTAATTTTAGGCGCAGCTGCAGCTTTGTTTCATTACTCTGGAATTATAATATTTGCTTTTTTCCTCTTCAGTAAAACAAACTCAAACCTTTTAGCACTCATTGGTTTATTTGTTGTCTCTTTGGCTTGGAATACTCTTCTGACAAGTGTATCAGCTTTTAATTTTCTTCTTCACCAAGCTTCCGGAACTGAGCTTGGAGTAACTTTTACTAATCCAATATTCTGGCTACAAATAAGTATTATCATTTCATGTCTTTTTATATACCGAGATCTAACGTATTATCAAAAGAAAGGTTTCCACCTAATATTATTGGGTGCTGCTACTTACATTTTTTTTGCCGATACTCCAGTTATTGCACATAGGATCAGGGAACTTTCTCTTCTAGGACTTTTTCCTTTAATTTTTACAAGATATACATCTATTACATTATCAAGTTTGTATAATTATTTAGCTTCATTGCTTATTGCCGTCTATACCTTCTCTTTTACTTTTGGAGAGGTATTAGGTTACTTTTCAATTTTTTAGTAATGTCTAAGTTAGACGTAATTTTAGTTAATTGGAATAGTGGTCCGTTCATTGCCAATTGCATTGACTCAATTCAAAAGTCTAACCACGAGGACATAAATAAAATTATCATCATTGACAATGGATCTCAGGACAATTCTTTAGAAAAAATACCAATTTTTGATAAAGTTGAGATTCACAAGAATAAAATAAATGAAGGCTTTTCAAAAGCTTGCAACATTGGTGCTAGTTATAGCGATGAAGATTATATTCTTTTCTTAAATCCTGATACGAAAGTATTTAAAGAAACTATTTCAGGGGCTTTTGCCAAGATAAGAAGACAGCAGGACATAGGAATTCTCGGAGTTAGTCTAGTTAATGAACATAATCGTATAGTTAGAACTTGCTCAAGATTTCTTTCACCTATGAGGGTTTTTTCTCACTCTATAGGGTTAACCAGAATTCTAAAATCTTCGGGCATGGCAATGCTCGATTGGGATCATCAAACTTCTTCAGAAGTGGATCAAGTTATGGGAGCTTTCTTTTTAACTCGAAGGAAATTATTCGACGAATTGAAAGGTTTTGATGAAAATTTCTTTGTTTATTATGAAGAAATGGATTATTGCTACAGAGCAAATTTACTAGGCTATAGAAGTTTTTACGAAACTTCCTTAAGAGCATATCATTATGGAGGCGGTACTACTGAAAATATTATTTCAGAAAGACTTTTTTACACTTTAAGGAGCAGGATTCTTTATTCAATTAAGAACTTGAATGTGATGGGATGTATTCTTTCTATTCTATCTACTTTGTTTGTTGAGATGTTTACAAGGATATTTATTTCATCAATCTTAAAACTCTCTCTAAGTGATTTCATTAACTCTTCAAAAGCATATATTAAATTAATTTCTTGGTTTATAGGATATCTATTCAATAGATCTAAATCTTAGCTTTTAAGGTTTGAACTAGAACAATATCCCTTTCAGACCCTTCCTTGAATGACTCTCTTCCGTGTAAAAATCTTTTATTATCAAGCATAGCAAGATCCCCTTTTTTCCAATTTGAAGTAAAAGTTAATTTAGATGATTTTTCAGATATTTCTTCCATAATATCTTGAGGTATTTTTTGATTATTAGCTAAGGTTCTAGAGAGAATCTGTGGTTCTGATTCAAGATCAACAAGTAAATGATTACTGAAGCTTAACTTGTTAGTAAATCTGCATTCGGTTACGCCAAAGCGCAGTAGGTTCATTTCCAGAGAGCTTGTTTCCCAATTAAGACTTACATCTGAAGCACCTATTTCTTCCAAAAACCATTTCTTCTTACCTTTAGATTTCTTTTTAATATCTATGGGTAAAGAAAGAACATACTTGATAGGGTTACCAAGAAAAAAAACTTTTGTATCTTTTTCAAGAGAGTTCCATAGTTTTACTGCATCACAAAAAGTTGTATTTCCATCTTGCTCGGATGGTTTCTTACAAAAGAACCACAAAATCTCTGGCCAGGAAGGGGCAAAACTAGCTTCACTGTGTAGTTTTATCTCTTTGTTGCCTATATCAACATTTTTTATATTTTCATTGCCTAGTCTAGTTTCTCTTCGATTAGTATCTTTTGCATAACGCAAAGTAAATTCATCAGTAAAACTAATAAGATCACTCTCTATGTCCTCAAAGTCTCTAAATAGAATAAATCCAGTGTTGAGGAATTCTTTATAAAGTAATTTTCTAGGTATATTTTTTAAATGCCTATACTCAGATCCATGAAATTGATATAAATTATTATTGGTCATTTGCAGTTCAAATATTATACTGAATTTCTTTTTTAATTATCTAAAAGGTTCACTCTTGAATGCATATATAAAAGCTATTGAGTATTATTTACCTCCCAATGTAGTAAGTAACGAAGATCTTATCATTCAAAATCCTGACTGGAATGTAAAAAAGATTTCTGACCTAACAGGCATCAATGATAGACATATTGTTACAGATGAGACGTCAGTTGATTTAGGAGAAAGTGCGGCAAAAAAACTCTTTAAAAAACATATTAATATAAGAGATAAAATAGATTATTTGATCTTTTGCACTCAATCGCCAGATTATTTTTTACCAACCTCGGCTTGTATTTTACAAGATAAATTAGGATTAAATACTAATATCGGAGCTGTAGATGTCAATCAAGGATGCAGTGGGTTTGTATATTCCCTTGGTTTGGCAAAAGGCCTTATCGAATCTAAGCAATGTGAGAATGTTCTAATAATTACCTCTGAAACTTATTCAAAATTCATTAATCCAAAAGACAAAAGTGTGAGGACTTTATTTGGAGATGGTGCTTGCGCCATATTGGTTTCAACACAAGATTGCAATGAAACTGGAATTTTTCCCGTAATTCATGGAACAGATGGAAGCGGTTATGCACAATTAATTGTTCCACATGGAGGTGCGAGAAATCCATTATCAAATGATTCTTATGGTGAGATGGAGGATGAAAGTGGCAATATTAGGTCCGAATCAAATCTTTACATGAATGGTAGGGCCATTCATAACTTTACCATTAAAAAAATTCCTAAAGTATTTGAAGAAACTTTAGGAAGGTCGGGCTTAGAGCTTGAAGATATAGATTCGGTAATTTTTCATCAGGCCAATAAATTTATATTGAATAATTTACAAAAGAAAATAAACATACCTGAAGAAAAAATACATAGATCTTATGAATCTATAGGTAATACCGTTTCTTCAACAATACCTATTGGGCTTGCAAAAGAAAAAGAAAAAAGAAAGTCAGTTTCGACTTATTTACTCCTTGGTTTTGGAGTAGGTTTGTCTTGGGCAGGCTCTATAGTAAGATATTAGCCTACTTTATTAGGGTATTTATATCACCTATAGTTCTACAGCTCAGTAAAGAATCATCTTCAAGCTCTATTCCATATCCATCATCAATTGCCGTCATAACACAAATCATTCCCATCGAGTCCCAAGCTTCACATTGCTCTAGTAAGTAGCCCTCGGTCACAAGTTCTTTAGGAATTTCTAGCTCAGCACTAATAATATTTATAAACTTTTCATCCATATATGTACTATAACATCTTAGGTTCTAGATAAGCTCATTGAAAGTAACATTAACTAGTTTTTCATTTTTCATCATCTCACCAATATTTTTGCATAAATCTCTGAACAAAATTTTCGATTGCCTAGAAGTTATTAAGTTGTGAGGGTGCAACCATAGGTGTGCCATCTTTTTGTTTTCAGCTGCATCTTGAAGGAGGTTGTCATACTTTTTATAAATAATACTTGAAGGAATCATTTTTCTATATCCATAAAACCAGTGAACCATTATTCCTCCTGGTACAGAATTTTTGTTTAAGTTTTCTGCTTGTTTATATACGTTTAAGCTATCAATAAGGGAATTAATTTTTTTAGGAATAAAATTTATATTTAGATGATTAGGGAAATCTCTATACCTTGCTATACCTGATCTGCTAAGTATCCTTGTATGTGAAATTTTATTCCTTGGGTAAATAATTGAGGAGTAGCTAATACCCAAATTGCTCATCTGAGATTTGACAAGTGAGAGCTCTTCTATTGCTTCTTCTTCAGAAAGCCTGTCAAAGGGTATATGACAGTATCCATGAGTTGCTAGTTCATGCCTGCTGTCTTTGAATAGCTTCATCAATTCAGGCAGGAAATAACCTTCAGAATTATTCTCATACTTTTTATAAAATTCCTCTATCCAAATTTTATGACTTGTACCTTG
>MDSX01095217.1_pt1 | contig 13817 bp, 14 predicted proteins | sample 811141 | NCBI WGS metagenome assembly MDSX01 (sample SAMN05326642, study PRJNA326480) | marine metagenome | isolation source: seawater | place: Atlantic Ocean: South East | collected 2010
CTTGGCTGTAGCGACAATTAGACACCGCCCTAGACCGGCCCTAGACCAGCTGGCAGCTCGCTGGCAGCTCTGGTTGGTAGCAACAGGCCGATCTCTAATATGGGGCTCGGGTCTTTACCCGTGATTTATAGGTGATTTGGCGCCATGATTTGGGGCCTAGACTTTTCCCGAGATGACAATGTGGTCTCTGAAGCCATGACCCCTCGTGCTTCCTGGGCCTTCGCTCTTGAAGCTTGTCGAATTTCTGTCGTGACACTTGCATCTGAAAAGGTGAATAGCGTGGTTGGGATAGCATCATGGGATGTGGGATGACAAGTGTATGAGCCCTCCTTCCGCAATTCAGTTAGCCCTTAGTTTCTCTTATCAATTTCTGTTGCCATGCCCTTGCCTTTGCATAATCATTTTTGAGCCAGAGAGCCTTGTTAAAGTTTTCCATCGCAACCTCCAGCTGCCCAAGCGAGTAATAGCACAGTCCCATATTATGGAAGGTGACATGGTGTTCGCCACTAGATGCAACGGATATGCAGTAGAATCGGACTGCGTCTTCGTACATGCGAAGGCCATAGTACAGTCGCCCCACCTGTTTGTGAAAGTCGACGAAAGAAAATCAACGCCACTTGAGACTTCCACTTACCTCGAATGCCACATCTTTATCCTTGTCAAGTATGAAGTGATTGGCCCATATGTAAGGGAGGTTTCGACATAAATCGCTACGCAACTTGATTGTACAAGTGGGCACCTGTTGAAGTATGACATCACGAAATTTATAAAATACATCCGGATCCCAATTGCTCAGCCTATGGGGTATCAAACAGTCACGAAAGCATGCACGATAAGATTGGATGTTGGATAACATGCTTTAGGAGCGCAACAATTGCCTTGAGAGCTGGCCGCTGAGTGTCTTCTTTCATGCTCTTCTGCATGACAAAAAAGTCATTGGGACCGAATGAGATTATCGAGTCACGAAAGGTCCGGCAGAGATAGGGAAACGCAATCGAGCGAGCCTGGGAATATGCGTTTGGAGATTTGAAGGATTTCTCCCTAGGACTCCAACAATTGTACAGCAGAAAGGCGCTCTACTTCGTTTCCTGTCCAAGCTTGTGTTTCGCACAGGTCGAAGCTCGAGGATGATGCTCGAGTTTCTACAGCGCATTTTGCGTAGGTCCGATCTGCGGAGTCACTTAATGGTGAACATGTAGAAGACTCTCCCGTGAAAACTAATGCTGATACCTTGAGTGAGGCTTCTTCTTGTGGATCATGCAGGACAAAGCCCGAGCGACTGGTGCAGTAAAGACCAATAGCATGATAGTTGACCATCACGGAGAAAGAGCCATGAACTGCAACGTGGGGGTCCATTAAACCTCGAAACCTGTACAAAGACCTGAGTTACCAAACAAAATAAATTGAAGTAGAACACTGCCACGACTGTTCATGATTATTGTTTCCTTTGTCTCCCGAGAGGACTAGAGCACGGCCACCTGAATATGGGGGATATCTTAAAGATGTGACGACGAACAAGTAAACTTGCCCGCAAATGAAGTGAGGCGTCGAAGAGCACGCAAAGCACCAATGGGGAGGAGGATTGAAGCACCACTCTGCGAATTTCCAAAAAAGTCCCGGTACCACCTACGTAGTGACATTGTCAAGAGAAGGAGAAGTCTGTCTCCTGACCGAAGAATACGTTTGAAATGCCTAGCATCTTCGACTTCTAGTTTAGTGTAGTAGTCTTCGTCGACAACGCGATACTGGAATTGATTGTCAAATCGTTTTATTATTTCTGGATCTAAAGGGTCATCCTCCAGATCTTTTCGGGATCCGACTGAGATTAGCCCCTCCTTCAACTCGCCGTTCTCGACCTGAGATTATTCGAGGATTCAATGCTGGTTTAGAAATCTACACAAACTTGGAATATGTCATGACATAATGTGTCAAAAAGATAGTTTGCAATGACACAAATTGGGTTTCTCATTGTGGATGGACAAATCAATAAATCAGAATGATAAAGTCTATGGTGCCAGGACTCGAATAGAATAATTATGCGTAGGCGTACTTGATTGACTCGTCATTTACAGCGTCAAAAATCGCGACGTCCAGCTGTCCGTTATCGATATACAAACGTAGGCTTTCATGTTCATTCCAAAATTTCAGGTTATTCCATGTAAAATCAGTCATAACATACACAAGCTTGGTACAGGGGAAGTTCAGCAATCCTGAAAGCTCGTTTATTGCCTGGAAGGACTCCACATTCGAGATCATGATAGATCATGATAGTGGCGTTCACGAACCTTAAGCATAAAGAAGGAAAATTTCCCCGAGCCTGCTCCAAGCTCAACAATGTACAGAGGCTCCGAGGAATCGAGTGGCAGCTTAGCGTTTGGCTGCTTGCAATCACGAAGAAATCCAAGAAGCACTTTTGCGTAGGCACCTACGCGATCCGTTGTCGCTAGTTCGTGCAATGCGTATACTGATGTACGTCCGATAAACGCATTGCAAGTTATGAAGTGAGGCACTATACCCTGACTCCACGATTCCACTCCCTTCCGGTCGTAAAAGGACATCATTAATTTCCAGAGAAGACTATCGCTACAACGCGTGAAATCCTCTAATACACATCGAGGTACGAGCACATCTCTGTCGCCGTTCATATCGCGCTCTCCACCAATGCTGAATTTCTTTCGTATCTCCCACTCGCGTGAAGCTGAAGGAAGCAAGGTAAAAAACCCCTCGAAGGGGGGCTGGGCTCAAATCAGTTAAAGGTGCCAGAATGAAGGCCAGTTAAAGGTGCCAGAATGAAGGCCGACGGACCGCGCGTGGGTGGCGCAGCCACCTCCGCAGGGACGGAGGAGGGAAGGGCAGGGCGGGTGCTTCATTCGTGCCGAAGGAGGGTGGTGGGCGGGCCAAAATAATAAGCCATGTAGAGCCTAGCCTAGTCTTATTTGTGCGACTTTCCAATTATTTAAGGCTATGGCGGTTTATGCGCGCGTGCACTGCTGCGCCGCGGTCTTTTTATCCGGCGCAATTGCTGTTCGTGTTGCAACGCCCCTGTCTGCCGCTTATCATTGATACGTGTTCACCTTGAGCTGAACACGCACACCAGCCGCCTCGTGCAGGACACTCATGACCGTGGCCACCAGACGCATGCCGGTCCTGGGGCTTAGTGTAAAAGGGCACTAAAAAAAAAAGCCCAGTACGCCGGGCGCGGAATCACCACTCGTGCCCGAGGATATCGTGGCGTCCGCAAGAAGCCAGTTGCCCAGGGGTTCGCAACAGCACGACTAGCCTGATCTTTTCTTACAACGCAAGTGTGTGTGTGTGTGTTGACGTCCCAATGCCCCTCCGTGGTGCTGGTTAATCAACGCCGAATTCTTTTGTTGCGAAGAAAAGTTGAAATGGCTAGACGACTTATTCTGAATTGCTGCTTGGGGAATAGATCCACCAGAATATATTTTGTTTGTACCAGCGCCCCCGAATGTGGTGAGGTTACCGTGACCATGTTTGCCGTCAAGCGTTTTGCTCTTTTTCTTCCTTTTCGTGGTTATTTTCTTCTCGAGGTGCTGGTACTTATAAGTTTGCTGCATTTTGTTGTTTCCCATCACTCCCATGATGGGGGGCAGACTGCTAAGATCCATCTCAGCATCATCCATGTTTGCATCACTAGCTGAGTATTTTGCGTGGCCAATTGCGCGAGTCAAGGATCCCTGAGGCATGATCTTGGCGCCTTTCTTGGTGTTCGAGGTAGCCAAGTTGCTCGTGTAGGGCACATTGCCACCTATCGTTGGGAGTCCCTTGCCTTGCGTGCTTGGACCAGATTCCTCCTTCTCTGGGCTGTCGTTCGAAGCTTGAGGGGCAGCTGGATGTACAAACTGTCTCCTAGTATCCAAGTCCCTCAGTTCAACAAAATATGTGTGACGCAAGGCCTCGCGAGCGGATATCCTCTCGGAGGCGTCATATAGGAGCATCTTTATTAGTAAGTCCAAGCATTGGGTAGAAGTGTGCTTGATCAACTGGGCAATGCCAATTCCTGTTTGAGGTGGGAAATCAAAATTTACATGTGCCGCCCCATTTTGTTTAAACTTGGTCAGAAGGGAGGCGGTGGGCGTTCCAAGAACTTTATGTATTCTGTTTATCTGATCAAGCTCGTTAGTGCCGGGGAAAAGAGGGTACAATGACGTGATCTCGAAGAACACACATCCAGCGCCCCAAAGGTCCATCTCCGGACCGTAGTAACCATCTGTGAGGAGGCATTCGGGAGCACGATACCAGCGAGTGGAAATATATTCTGTATATGGTTGTTTCGAATAGATGCCTCGACAAGACCCGAAGTCAGCGAGCTTCAGACCACGACCAAGGTCGCTTTTATTCTCAATGAGAATGTTCTCTGGCTTTATATCTCGATGAAATATGCCCTTGCGGTGCATATGATCGAGGGCTCGAAGTAGTTGATACATGTAGGACTGGATCAACTGGGCGTGCAAATAGTGACGTCGCCCACGAATCAATTCATAGAGATTTGCATCCATGAGTTCAAAAACAAGCGCTAGACGGCCCGTGGGCTGGTCATACAATACTTCCTCGAGTGTGATGATATGCGCGTGGGGAGATAAGCGCCGCAACGCTTGAATTTCCCGCAGGTTATTTACCTGTGAAGACAATGAACCCTGGCGTCTAAAAGAAGCTCGCCTGGTCAATAGAGTCAAAATGGTTTTTCATGCATTTGATAGCATGGTACTTGCCATCCTTGACATTTTGGGCTTTCAAAACCTAGCCAAAGTGCAGCTGCACGCACATGCGGAACGGACTCCCGAACAAACCTCGCTGAATGTGCCTTCACCCTTCTTCGCCACGAGTCTATACCTATAACCTTTGCGTAGCCAGCTTGGTCTTGTTATGGCAAGACGCAGATCGGCGCTTGCGCATTCCGCTAGATACTCTCTTATCCGCGAGTAAGCGAACGACCGACACAGTCGATCACACCCGTGCCGTGATATGCGTTGCAGAAAACATGCCTCTCTCGCTGGATATGCATCCCCAAAGATATGCCCATAAAGAATTGCATTTACGGCAGTACAATATGTTTCCGGCAACGAGTTAGTGAGTTTAGACCACCTTTCAACATCCAGCCAAATAAAGCTGCTGGTTGTGGCGGTCCTCTCCCAGCTCGCCGCTTCCTCGGGGCCCGGGGTGGCGCGGCTTATATATTTTGTGAGAGCACATGGTAGAGAGTTTTCTCTGGTTAGAGGAATATGAGAGTGTTCCTAGTTGGGCCCCTCCTCTCTCCCCTTGTACTTTATTTTTCCACAGCTTATGCTAAGGGGAATTACGGGGCTGCACCTGAAAAGTAAATTCCTCGTGGTCAGTGTAGCGAACTTGAAAAAGGGATCTATCTAGTCATGGTGTTCCTGGATCAGCGCTTCAGCCCCCACTGCCATTCCACGTTTGTAGACAAGTCCAGCAAAACAACCGGCTGTTGTAAGTCGACGTAGGTTGATGACAGTCAAGTATTCAAGGTCTATGTCAAATGCTCGTGCAGAAAGGCCGCCCCTAGTCCCCTAGACGCTACCTTGGGTTTCTTCAAAGTTTGTGTTTGGATCCAGGCCAGGGTATCCACCTACGACCCATGATTGCCATCTACGAATACAGCAGGTCCGCAGCTTAAGCTCTGTGGCCGTGCGCCCGCGAATGGGTGGTGGTGGTGGTGGTGGTGGTGGGGGTGAGCCTGGCACGGCGCATGGGAGCTGCCCCGTGTTTGATGTGAAGTAAAGTTGCGCGCTTTGTTTTGGGCATGCTAACATTCTTCATATTTCAGCTCAATCCGCATGTTATCAGCCCCGAAATGTGCAAGAGCATACCATGTGAAGCAGATCGCTGACACGCTCCTCCTGCTTCAGTATACGAGCCTTAACTGAGCTTGTACTTTTCTGTTCGTCGGAAATTTTCTCTTTGAGCTCCTTCAATTTGAGCTTGAGAGGCTGCGTAATCTGATCCGTGACATGTATCTCCTGTTCAAGCTCGACAGCATGGACTTTGTAGTCCTGCTCCCATTTGTCTAATTCCTTGTTCATGGTTGAAAGATCTTCATGGACGTAGTCCATACATTTCCCTAGTGGATTTGTGGACTGACAAAGCACTTGAATGGTGTGCTGGAGTTCTTGGAGGTCAGCCTCACTGAGTTTATCCTTGTTGCCAGCAACTGCACGGTCAATTCGACCAAAGCGAATGCCGCCAGAACCATCGTCCTTCTCTTCGTCAGCTTTCTTTGCATTTGCTCGTTCTTCTTCTTGGATCTCACGGACAAGCTTAGATTTACCATTGGCCGTGAGGAGTTCATCGAGGGGCGGGGGCGCATTGGCGTCAGGTGCAAGTCCAAACAGATCTTCATCCATATCATCTTCCTCATCGCCATCGACCATGATTGTAGTCTTCGTGTCCATTGCTTCGATGTTACTTTTGGCATCCTTGGCCTCCGCCTCTAGTCCCTTCTCTTTGTACTTTGGCGGACGGCGCCGTGCCGTGGTTGGGCGCGTAGAACGCTTGGACTGGGCAGCACTCGGATCTTCCTCACTAGCAAGCTGAGCGACGGAGTCGTCTGGCCTGGGAAAGGGTGTTTCCTTGACTTGGGTGCCACCCATGTTAATCTCCTCCTCTCGCGCAGCTGCAGGCTCAGTATCACGCTGACGAGGAGACGGGTTCGCCTCTTGTTTATGGTAGTCGTGAAGGTGCTCTTTGGCGTCGTTCTTATTCACCGCGGCAAGTCCGATCCCTCCGAACTCCTCCGCAGCGAGAACGGCCTGAACAGCACGCTCGCTGTTGGGTGCTGAGCTCGCAGCAACTGCCAAGAGCTGCAATAGACGATTCGTGTTGTTTGGCTCAAGTCCACTGACAATTTTGGCAGGCCTGGCCTCGACAATTGTATTCAATTGCATTCCAACCAATTTGATCATCTTGGCGAGGTATTCGACCTTTGCTGTTTTGTCTGTGACTTGTGCACTATCGGATTCAACTTCATTGTAAAGACCAGAAGCAAAGGACGTGCGTTGGATGACCTCAGATATTACATCATGAAGAAATCGAAATGGCGGTTTGCTCAAGAGCTTATCTAGGAGTTTTGGGCGATTGATGATGGGCTCGAGCAGAGCACGAGTTTTGGCTGGCGTTCCATCGCACGCTTCTATTTGTTCGTCGAGTCCAGATGGGCCCATTCCCATCCCTCCCTGGCGAGACGGGGGTTCCGTGTCCTTGGAGTCAACTGCGCCACCTCTCGCTCCGGCACGAGATGCGGGCGGCACATCATTTAATGATCGTTCATTTTTAAGCTCTGCTGCCGCGGAGTCCACCTCCTTGGACTCGGACTTGGCTTCCTCTTTCGATCGAGGGATTCCCGACATCGATGCTTCAGCACCTTCTAGTGTCAGTCGCACAGCTTCACCGAAGTCCAGAGAAACATCTGAGGCGCATCGTGCAAGCCCCTGTAAAAATAAGTTTGTCTTCTCTGGTTCCAAGCCTGCAACCACCTGTGCAACAGCAGTTACAGTAGAACCGAACGCAGAGGCGTTGCAAACACGGCAGTATACTTTAGCACCGCGAACATCGAGTTCCTCGCCAAGGCAGATGCTGACACAGTCCATAATTTTTTTCAGGTAAACTAGTTTTGCATCTTTATCTTTAATGGCCCCAGAGTCAAGTTCGGTGCTCTGGTAAAGACCGTCGGCAAACCCCGTCTTCTTGGTCACCGCAGTAACCTGTGAGCGCCAATGATGCCCGGATTACAGCATATGGACTCTGCAGCACGCGATGTCGTGTAGAAAACGAAATGGGGGCTTGGCAAGTAGCTACACGCGCGTCAATTACGTCCACAAAATACAAATGCATACCTTATCTTTCAGTTGGGGGCGGTCTATGAGCGGCTGTAGGATTCGTTGCGTCTTTGAAATCTCATCTTCGAGCATCGCGGCCGGTGCACGCCAATTTTCAAATGTACGTCGTGTACTGTCTCAGGGTTTTCCTATGTGTATTGTCTAGTTATCAAGGCCTTCATCATTCAGATGTGGCTTGCCAGTGGTTGAATAAAAAACCGGATTTGTGGTGCTGTTGAACTTCTTGAGTTATTGGCTCTGCGCGCAAGACGACGGTGCCGGCTTTCAGATGCAACAAGAATTTTGCAAATCGGTGGTCATACTGGCAAGGGCAAGATCCGAGTCCGGGGCGTGGCCGTGTCGTGGCTACCAACGACGGACATCGAGCGACCCACGGGCAACGTAGCTGCCGTGCAATGCCCCCTGTTGGGGCTGGGGCTCAGGCACCTGTTCTCATTCAAGGTTGCGTGGCTAGCGACGGTGGATATATATCCTTTTTTAGTGACGTTGCTCCTTTTCGCTTTCCGAAGAGTCTTACTCACCTAACTTACCCAGGCGATCGGAGGTGGAGAGCCCCCGATCCCATTAGCCTACGGGCCGGAGTAAGTAGTCTACCTAAATATTACCATATCCTAGTCCTAGAGTCGGGCTTGAGGGTAAACTTCCTTTACAATAGTCATTTCCCTTCATTGTTCACCGAGCAACATTAGCGGCCTCTTGTGGATGTAATTTCTGTGGTGTAGCGCTATGGGCAGTCCCAATCCATGGGGGTATTTGTACATTCTCCGTCTGCAAGTCATTTCTTCGAAATGCAGGCATCTGAGCGATCAATACGTCGAAAATAAATGGCAACTTTTACCACTGTTTCTGAGACTAATGAAGCAACACATAGCATCCTTTGACTTTTTTGTTGAGACAGAGATAAAGAACGTTGTCGCTGCGGAGCGTGACGGCGTTTTCAAAGAGATCAGAAGACACAAATTATATCAGATCTAATCAATGTAGGCGCCGAATCACACTGTGCGCTCAGAGGTTGACCCTAATTTTTATTTGTCGTATACCGACGTTTATGTCGGGGTACCTTCCATTGAAGAGGATGCTTTCACGAGCACCGCGGCGACACCCTTTGAGTGTCGGCTGCGCGACTGTACTTACAGCGCTCCAATCTACGTCGATGTGAGGTACCGTCGTGGACCACAAATCGTGACCACGAAGAGGGTCCCGATCGGATGCATCCCAATAATGCTGCGATCGAGCAAATGTGTTTTGCACAACCAATCGTGGTCACAACTTGAAGCACTAAAGGAATGTCCTCACGATCCAGGTGGTTATTTCGTTGTCAAGGGTGTCGAGAAAGTCATATTGATGCAAGAACAGCTCTCCAAAAACCGAATGATTATCGAGCTCGATGCGAAAGGATTTGTGTGTGCAACTATCACAAGCTCAACCCACGAGCGCAAGAGTAGATGCTCTATCGTTGTCAAGCAAACGACGCACGGGCATCGAGTCTACCTCAAGCACAATACTCTTGGCGACGAAATTCCAGTGGTCATCATACTCAAGGCGATGGGAATGGAATCTGACCAGGAAATTGCAGAACTTGTTTCATCTGCAGATCTCAAGATTGCCAATATTTTTGTGAATTCAATGGAAGAGCCATGCGCGGCTCACGTTAAGAGCCAGAAGCAGGCTCTTGAGTATGTTGGTCAAGCAATTAGGGCCAAGCAAAAGGCACAATCTGCCGAGGGGTCGCTTCCGCAATACTTTCCTCGCTCACGACAGCCCGTTTCTATTGAAGACGAGGCTCGTGAAGTTCTTGCGCATGTTGTCCTCTCGCATGTACCTGTAGAAGACTATGACTTTGTAGCAAAACGTACCTATATTGGTCACGTTACAAGGCGTGTGCTCGCTGCATCTTTGGACAATTCGCTGTTAGACGACAAAGACTATTACGGGAATAAGCGGCTTGAGCTTGCCGGTCAGCTTTTGAGCCTCTTATTCGAAGACCTCTTCAAGCGTTTCAACGCCGACCTCAAGCGATCAGCAGATCTTGTCCTGCAGAAGCAAAATCGCACCGCTGTCTTTGATATTGTCAAGTCAACAGTCTGGCGAACTGACACTATCTCTCAGGGCTTTGTTCACGCCATATCCACAGGGAATTGGGTGCTGAAGCGATTCAAAATGGATCGGGCTGGAGTTACCCAAGTCTTGTCGCGCCTATCTTATGTTTCTGCCATTGGCATGATGACGCGCGTAAACTCTCAATTTGAAAAGACGCGTAAGACATCAGGCCCTCGTGCACTGCAACCCTCCCAGTGGGGAATGCTTTGTCCTGCCGACACACCCGAGGGTGAGACGTGCGGCCTCGTAAAGAACCTTGCTCTCCTTGCACATGTGACAAGAGATGCGGACGCTGAAAGAATTAGAAGTTCGTGTTTTGACCTGGGTGTCGAGCAGCTGGGCTATTTGAGTGGTGCAGAACTGAACTCGCATCCTGGAGCGTATCTTGTCTTCCTCAACGGCCTTGTTATTGGAGCCTGTCGGAGACCACACAAGCTAGCAGGCGCGTTGCGGTGCATGAGACGCTCAAAGAGAATAGGCGAATTTGTTTCTGTCTACACGCACACGGTCCATCGGGCAATTTATGTCGCCTGCGACGGTGGACGTGTGTGCAGACCATTGATAGTTGCGGCGCATGGACATTCACGATTAACGGCAGCTCGGCTCGCAACTGCATTTGCCAAAAAATGTCTCACTTCCCATGACCGATCAAATTTAGCGGAACTTTCCAACCGGATGCGATCTCGCGTATCGTTCGAAAATTCTGCAGGAGCCCTGGATTATTTAACTACGGCTGGAATCATTGAGTACGTTGATGTCAACGAGGAGAACAATTGTTTTATTGCATTAGACGAGCGTGAACTCACACCACGCCATACACATGTTGAAATCGACCCAGTTACAATTCTCGGCGTTGTGTCAGGCTTAGTTGCCTTCCCGCATCATAATCAGTCACCACGAAATACGTACCAATGTGCTATGGGTAAACAAGCAATGGGCTCGGTTTCAACAAATCAGTACGAACGCATGGACTCACTCTTGTATTCTCTTGTGTATCCACAGAAACCCATGGTGAAAAGCCGCATTCTTGACCTTGTTCAGTTTGACGCCCTTCCTGGGGGCTGTAACGCAACTTTGGCTGTCATGTCTTACTCTGGCTACGATATTGAAGATGCGATAGTTCTTAATAAGGCATCACTCGACCGAGGATTCATGCGGTGTGTTGTTGTCAAGAAACACCAAGCATCAATTCGACGGTAAATCTGCACGACAGTAAAATATGGACCCACTTCCTGCTAAGGTATGCAAACGGCGCTTGTGATCGTACGACTGGTCCGCCACCTGCTACCTCGTTTGTGCAAGGTAGGGCACAAGTGAACCCCGCCCCTAGATCGCAGGGCAACTCAGGTACAATCGACGCACGGTACAAGCGGTATTCCGCTCTTGACGATGACGGCATTTGTAGAGTTGGAGAGAAGTTAAATGACCAGTATATAATGATCAATCGTGAGATTCCTGTCGAGGACCGCGATTCATCTATTTCTGGTCATGGTCGAGGTAAATCTTTGCAAATGGTCCCCACTGTATGAGATTCTTCGTTGCTTTTGCGCACTAGGGGCTCGTTCTGGTCGTGTCCGATTGACAAGCAATGACATTGGCGGATCTACAGTATACAAATCACAGCCATGTGTGTCGTTGTGCTGTGTCTCATTTAAAGATTTTGCAGCAGCTTGTCCCTATAGTTACAAAGCACCTGCATCAAGTGTAGTGGATCGTGTTTTATTGACAGCGAATGATACGGATCAATTCCTGGTGAAGGTTATGGTGAGACAATGCCGTCGACCGGAGGTCGGGGACAAGTCTACACAGAGTATGATCATCGAATCGGGAGCAATGGGTCTTGACAACGGTTTCCATGTAGATTTGCAAGTCGCCACGGGCAGAAGGGTGTGTGCGGTGCAATTGTGCCACAAGTTCCACATTAGTATCTCTGATGAGATCCTCAGAGTCTTATCTATATTTGGCAGTATACACCCACTATATTCATCAAACTAGGAAGACATGCCATTTTCAGATGCGGGCATCTGTCCTGACGTGATCATGAATCCTCATGGCTTTCCAAGCCGAATGACAGTTGGGAAGATAATTGAACTCGCTAGCCCTGCGCAATCGTGTCTTGATTCAAATCAGACCCCTATCTAGGTTGCTGGCAAGGCGGCTGTGTGCGCTGGTAGGCAGGCATACGGCACAGCCTTTGGTGAGGTGCATGGTTCAGCTGATTGTGCGAGGTCAAATCAGCGTACAGACCCAAACTATCGAATCAAGGGATGGCCGTTGCAGGGTCGCATCCGAGACTCTAGTCGCATACGGGTTTTCTTACATTGGAAAAGAATTGTTGTATTCGGGTGTCGCAGGAGACTCGCTTCGAGCTTATATATTTATGGGCCCAGTATTTTACCAAAAGTTGAAGCACATGGTCATGGACAAGATGCACGCACGCGCGCATACCCCTGCGCCCAATTGAGACGACCAAACGATTTAGTTTCCAGCCTGTGTAGGCGCGGCATCATTCAGAGTGTTTCAAATTATAAATTGAATGGTTGATTTCCTGTCAATCACCCCAGGTCCGCGAGCGCAGCCCGTTGCCGTGTCATATGAGCAGTTTGAAACGCTATTTCTGTGCATGAATGCGAGAGTAATTGACTTGCAAGCAGGCTAACGCGACAGCCGACGGAAGGGTGCTGCTCCCCGCTTGTATCCGATTGCTAACATCTGCTGTAGGCGTTCTCGAGATGGTGGTCTTCGCCTTGGTAGGGCCCCACCTCATGTGTATGCACATGCGCATAGTTCACATTAGGTGAAATGGAGCGGGATTGTCTCATATCATATGGTGCCGCAAACCTGATAACAGAGAGGCTCATGATTTCCTCTGACCAGTTTGATGTGTATGTCTGCGAGGGTTGCGGCCTTCTTGGGTATTCAACAGTCCAATCCATGCCGTGCATGGAAGTTCATGGAACTGTGCAGTAGAGATGGAGGGAGCCTTAGGTCCCTGATGCAGAGCCTTCAAGCACTCATAGCAGTTGGTGCCAAAATTGTAGATCAGATGAACACATGGCGCCGCTTTGCATTCCCTACGCTTGCAAGCTTCTCTTTCAAGGTAAGTGTTATCTTCCTATCTATGAAGCATATCGAGACCGCCACGCAGAGCTCCAGAGTATGAACGTCACACCACGGCTCACGTTGGAGGACATGTAAAGCGACTTTTATTATTACAAGTCACGTCAGTCGTCCGACATCAAATAGTGATCGGTCTTGCCGCATAGGCGGCTGCAATGGCGCTGCATGGCAATCATAAGGTTTGGATCAGGCCAGACAAGTATGGCTTGGAGATGAGGCTCCACTTGCTTCTATGCCGTGAGACAAGCCGCTCTTTGCAGAATCATAGTCCCTAGGGAGGTTGTTCTTATCATTGTGCAAGCTACTCATCCATGAAATGCACACATGCCGCTTTTGTCTACACAGTTGGGTCTCAGCTTATCCCATTCTCGGGCAATCACAAGCCATGTGCTACATCCTCGTCAAATCGCCGAGAATGGCTCAACGCAAATTCTGCTCTGCTCGTTCTCCCCGCCGATCAAAAACCCAGCCAAAAGACGAATGCCAGGGCTATGGAGCTGCCTCTATCAAATCCGTCGATGACGATTTTTCATTGCTTTCCCCGTCAAAATCCCTCAAAAATCGTCACGGCCGCAGGACGCTAATCTGCCCGCTGAAAAGCAGATGGGCATACACCATCCCAAGTCGCGGGTTGTCCGCTCGCAATAACGTGAGGTTTCGTGCCGTTGCATGTGGTCCTGCACCGAACGTCACGCCCACACCCGGCAAGCCCCCCCCCCCCCC
>MDSX01084588.1_pt1 | contig 13808 bp, 13 predicted proteins | sample 811141 | NCBI WGS metagenome assembly MDSX01 (sample SAMN05326642, study PRJNA326480) | marine metagenome | isolation source: seawater | place: Atlantic Ocean: South East | collected 2010
ATAATCACATGCGCGATGATAAAAAATTTACAAGTCTTTTAGTTCCGTACAGACCGCGAAGTTCACGACCTTTTACCATACTCGACGCAGGGCTTCGTCGCGCCTCTGGCCGCGATCCCGCTGGCGCTCGCCAGCGTCTGCGGCGATGCCGTCGCGCACGGGCGCCTTGAATGAGGGCATCACCCCCTGTCCTTTTCCTGCCCTTTTCTATGTTCCACATAGCGACAAAATCGATGATAGCGTTGTCTATGGTCTCCGCACTGCACATCGGCCCTGTGCAAATAGCCTCCATCGCCCACGACTTGGTTGACAAGGTGACAGGATTCATGGAGTTCACCAGTTCAGCATGCCATTAAACCAGAGCTTACTGTACTCTATAGAATCCGCCACCAGCACTCAGGAGGGGTCCACATTGCCCTTCAGCCCACATGATTTTCAGGCGATATTGGCCGCCGTAACGGGCCGGAAAGGTGGTCACCGTAACGGTTTTATGTTGGTCCTTTTTTTGCGCATACGCAGTGGCTTAATTGGGACTAGTATATAATGTGTCATGTTTCGCTAATAGGATTATTTGGCACCCGAGGACGAGCGCTTGGTCGCATGCAGCTAGAATCTGCAGCCGCATCTTCAGTCACGTGACGTCCGTATCAGTATTTATGGCGATGGCAGATGGATATGTGCAAGCCGAAGATAGATAACATGCTTGAAACTACTAAAGATGATAAGAAACGCGGCTATCACCCTTTGCTTTGCGCTTGCGTGACAAGTCCAAGAGTTTCGATTCCAACCAATGCTACATTGCAAGTCGTACAAAGCTGACCTTTCATCTTACAAGTGTATGCGGATCTACAAAAAGAACATCTCAACAGCGAAGTTCCACGATATATTGGATCTAATTCACGACAATCGATTTCAAAGGGATTTCGTTCATCATAATTAAGCTTCAGCTCGTTGCGTGCATTTTGTTCACTTTTTTGAAGGACGCGCCTCGCCATCTTGTGAAATTCTGCTTTCCCATCTGGTAAATCTAATATGCGACGAGCAAATGCTGCTGCTGTGATAAAGTTTCCTCCTTTGTATGCCTGAGACATAGCCAGATTTAATGTCAATGCCAGATGAGCTGGCTGCAGGTTGCAGTGCGTGAGGTAAGCTGCGAGCTCTATTTGGCGAACACCGTTCTCAGCGGCATTTGCGCCCTTTAAGCGGACAGCTGTGATGTATTCACGAGAAATGTCCAACAACTCTTTCACCTACGTTTAAGTGCATCGATCACGCCAACAATTATAGTGCTGCCCTACCTCATTAGAATCTGATCTGCTTTCAGCTATAATCAATGGAATTGAAAGCAGGATATGATTAAATTTGTCCTTTGCTGCCTGGAAACTGCACTTCTGGAATAAGCGATATGCAGATTTCAGTGAGTCTATCAGATGTGTCATCGAAATTGCAATACCTGGTAAGCAACTCATGTCGACATTGTTGTCACCTGGGAAATTTCGTTGCACGAGAGATTCCAGGGGGGAAGATAGAGATAACCCTGGCACAGAGCAGGAGGCTGCAGCATGCACGAGCATGAAGCGAGTTCGTAAAGGTACAAAATTGACCAAGGATATTTGGCGATTCAGAAAATTAATAGATGTTCCAAGAGATCCAGCGGCGGCGTGATCAGCTGCATGTGCGGAATTACTGCACCAGCGTGCTCGAATGGATACGCCAGCAATAGGGACTATGAAGCCATTGGATGGCCCCAGAGTTCCTGGGGATAAGTCATCCTTCGACCCGATGTTGTCATCCAACGTTTCCTCTCCAATGTCTAGATCGTCGCCCCATCCATCAGTTGCATCATTGTCATGTTCGTCTAGGTCGTTCATGATCTCGTTGTCAGAATCATGTATATCAAGGTCTGCATCCCATCCTGGAGTCCCCCCATTGTCAATTAATTCACTATTGGTGTGTTTATCTGATTCGCTATATGAGTTATACAGATTGTGTTTTGGAACCGCAAGCAGAGGCCAGTTGTCGGCACGCAGAATGGGTGTCGGTGGTTGTATGAGCTCAGATTTGCAAGTCGACAGTGGAACTGGCAGACCAGCGCTATGTATTAGGTCCTTCAAACGTTCAGCCTCATCCCATAGTCCATGAGTCGAAGCAGTTAAGTAAGCTAAGGGCAATTGCCCAGCCTGTTCCAACACTCGGGCACGCTCAGGGGCGCTACCAAGAAACAATGAATTGTGAAATCGCGCCATTATGTCCATCCGCATCTCTGCTATTTTCAACATCTTTCGCAGTTTCTCTGTGTCGCCGGTCAGAAGGTATAGAAAAGACAACCGTTCAAAGTTTTTTGTACGTTGATACGACATCTCAACCACTTGGTGGTTGCCCTGGCGCAGAGCCTCAACTCCGAGCTGATGCCAACACCGATCGTCTCCTATCTCATACGCGGTGTTCATGGCCACCTCTATATTTCCACAAGCAAGCGCAAGTTTAAACCTAGTGTTCAAATCATCTACGAAATGTAAAGCAACTTCAGGGAAACCCTTGTCTTGGAGATACGCAATTATCGCCCTACCGCAGAGCCGTGAGTGTTTTATCATATTCATCACCTCTGGATAATTCTTATCCTCTAAGGCAAGTTTAAACAGGGCCTCTGTGTTATCCACAGAGATGATGCGAATTTTGTATTCACGATCAAGGCAGTACAATTGTTTTTGGTGTGCCTTGGTGATATAGACCGGAACATCGAGGGTTCGAATGATGCCCGTATCACCGTTGGCTAGGCAATACTTAACGTGATTCAGGGTAGTGTACAAGAAAATGCGGTTGCAGCTATCCCAGGCCCCACTTTTAACTCGCACAGTTTCACTTACACTGCACAACTGCTCCAAATCTCGCGATGCAATGGTTATGCCTAAATATGAACGTCGTCAGCTGCCGATGTACATATGTGTTCATGAATACCATGCTTGCTTATTAGAGCAACGTGACTACAATCCTGATTCCAAATGACATATTTTATCCGCGCAACTTGAAGTTCAGCAAGGACCCTTCGAGATTGTGGCTCAAAAAGCATGATTCTATCATCCGATCGTAAAAGAAGTCGACCAGAAGTCCCAGCAAAAAACATGCAGTCTGTGCTGGGATTTGGAGGGGCAACACTCTTGCGTTTCTCGTTGCTGAGGTCCTTGATAATTATCTGCAAAAAGAAGCATCATACATGTGAATTAGTTATCAATGTCACCTGTCGATTTTTATCTAGGATCGCGAAGCGATTTCGGGCGAGGAATACAGCAGATAGCGCCAACCCGCGTTTCGAGTCCGTATGCTCGGTCTGACTCGAGGTGGTGGTGTCTTCGGAGAAGGCAAGGAGCTCAAAAGTACCTCCATCATGATCGGAGAATAGAAGTAGGTTGCATTCAGCAGGGTTCATTGCATTGTATTCTAATGACCGAGGTCCACTACCAAGCCCACCCTGAGAATGCCCGGCACGACGCAAGGACAGAGTTGGAACATCTCGGCTGGTTCCGAATTCATGCACACGCAAATAACGTTCTTTCACATAAAACATCCGACCAGAGTAAGAAGCAAACGCCGGTCTTTCACGCTCAAGTTTGAAAACAATCATCCCTGAGTCGTGCCCAGCAGCTAGCAGGTTCTGTTCTGGATGTGCCGCAAGGATCCAAAAGCGATCATTCTCCCGCCGAAATGTTTGGACACCGAGCCTCTTGGAGATATCCCAAACCCGTATAGATCTGTCTTCGGAGTTGGATACGATCAATTCATGTTTTGGGTGGAACACGACACAGGACACGTTGTTGCTATGACCTCGCATTGTGTCAACCTCCCAGGCTTTTGTCTCATTCATGCGCCATAATTTCACTTGCCTATCGTCTGCGCCACTGATAACCAATGGGAGTGTCGGGTGAAACGAAGCCCAGTTGACGCCGCGGTCGTGACCCTCGAGAACATATTTCACAATTGCGTCATTACCACCAAAGAGATCTGCATTAACTCGTGAAACAACGCTGCTCGCACTTGTATTCCCAGCTCCTAATTCATGGAGTGATGTGGCAGAGGGAATCGGCGTTCCGGTAGCCCCAGGCATTCCTCGTACGGTCTTTTTTCGCAAACCAGTGATGTCCCAAACACGCACTGTTTGGTCCAAGGATGCAGAGACGATCATGTCGTCTTTAGGATGAAACGATGCGCACATAACATAGTGGTTGTGTCCGGTTAAAACGCTGACACAGGAGCGACTCTGCCAGTTCCAGATACGGATAGGTTGATCATCGCTTGCAGAAACAACCCATGGATATTCGCTATGAAAATTTACTGTGCGAATGTAATCCAAGTGCCCAAGAAGGGTGAATAGGCATCTTCGAAGTTTATAATCCCAAACTTTGATACGGTAATCGTCCCCGCCGCTTACAAGCAATGGTTGAACGTGATGAAAATCCACTCCCCTAACCGGACCATCGTGTTCATCAAATCGATCCAGTAATGTTCCCATGCGATAATCCCAAAGTTGAATGACGCCATTATGCAAGCTCGTTAATATCCACGGCCTATGGGGATGGAAAGCCAATCCTTTGACCCGATTGCTTTTGGACTCAAACTTTGTCAACATCGCCTACGATTTTCGCCCGCGGACGAAAGATTCGCACCGCATGCGAGATTGGAATTGATTTGTGATGATGAAGATAAGGCGGGTGTCCAACAGACAGTGAAGCGATCAACGTACATCTAGGCCGGCCTGTTTTAATTAATTAATATTAATCGGTCATTCTGGGCCCGGATTCATTAGTCCTCCGTAGAGGCTGTGCGTCGACCGCGCGCGAAAAAAAATCCAGGCTATCAGAATCTCAGGCTGAGTTTTGATCGCTTCACTGCCAACAGAGATAACAGTGACATCTGTAAAGGAATAAATGTTAGAACCCGAGTATGCTAGCATGAAGCACCAGCATAGTATAGCATGAGCATAGCCAGTATAGGTTCCGTTCGCAGTCGACCCCCCCGAGTGGTACGTTTTTAATTCGCGCTTCGGCGCGAGGGGCGCGAGGGCTGGGGCTGGGACGTCCTTCGGACTCGCCGTGGTTCCCCGCGTTTATCGCGTGTTTGCTGTGGGCTCAGCGGAACCGAACGCACATATATACACCCCCACCAGGGCCATCTAGGAATTTATCTCAGGGACTCAGGGGGGTCGACCGTGAACGGACCCTATAAGGCAGACTGAGCATAGCCAGCATAGGCCAGTATGAACGTCCATACGGAGCCTGGGCCTTAGGAATTTTTGGCTAATTTCGAGTATCGGCCGGTATGGCCGTTCTGGACCTTCCAGCCGAGTACCTCGAAGCGTTTTCGACGGGCGTGGTCGCCGCGGGGGACTTGGTGAACTTGTCTATCGATTTACTTCCAGCGGAGTGGGTTCGCGTGCATCGTGTGCCCCCTGATGCGATTCTTGTTGGCACGATTGTTAAGGTCGGCGCGCTTGGCAGCGGCGACGACGTGGATGTGCGGGTCGACGGTGTGGCAAATACGATAAAGGTACCTGTGGGCCATGCCTCACTGTCCCACCAATAGAGGCTGTACGTCGACCGCGCGCGCGGGCGCGGTGTCGCGGGGGATCGCGGGCTGAAATCACGGCCAAAATTGGGTTATGGTCGTATCAAAGCAGGCTCGATGATATTCACGCGTTAATTACACGTTTGCGATGACTTTTTGCGCGCGGTTGCTGGTTCGGGTCACGAAATCGCAAGATTTAACTTCAACAAAAGTGCTGAGGTTCAACAAAAATGTTGACTTTTAAATCCAGGCTATCAGAATCTGAGTTTTGATCACTTCATTGGCCGTGGTTCCTCGCGTTTATCGTAGAGAGGTGGAGAGTTTTATATCTCCCTAGTGGCTCGCTGGTACAGAGCCACTCAATATCCTTTTCCTTCCTTAATACTCTCTAACCCTGTTACAGTTGCGCCCCGCACTGTAATAGACGGAGAGTCTTCCTGGACCTAGTAATTATATTGCGGCTCTTTCCTTTTAGTTTACTGGCATATCACGGGCTTAGCCATCCACCCCCGGTCAGCACGAAAATTGCTCTGTGACGCTGTCGCTCTATCAACTTGGACGGGAGCCGTTATCGAACCGACCCAAATCAGCGATTCGACAATGAAGCGGAAGGGTTGTCTGGACACTCCGTGAGCCGATCGCAGCCCGCTGTACTGAGATGGCATCGTTCGAGGACCCCGCAAAATCCTGGGCGCGAGACCGCGATAAGTTCAAGGAACGGACGGGAGACGCGTCTGAAGCACAAAAAGAAATTGCTTTCGTACAGTGGTTGACCGAAAATGGCGGTAAGTTTGCCGATTGCGTCGAGTTACGATCTTACGATGATGAGGTGCGAGGTGTGCATGCGACACGGGATCTCGAAACTGAAGAAATCCTTGTGGAAGTGCCCTTGAAATGTCTAATTACAGTCGAAATGGGCAAGGCGACAGATGTAGGGCGCGCTGTATTGGAAGCGGAATTAGAGCTAGACGCGCCAAAGCATGTATTCCTCATGTTGTTTGTCCTACTCGACCGGCGCGATAGCTCGACCTTCTTTGCACCCTACTATGACATCCTGCCATCGACGCTAAGCAACATGCCCATCTTCTGGCAGCCTGATGAATTGGAATGGCTCAAGGGTTCGTACCTCTTGACACAGATTGAGGAACGGAAACGGGCTATCAAAGCTGATTACGAAGCCATCTGTGGGATTTGGCCCTCCTTCATAGATGTTTGCACGTTGGAAGAATTCAAGTGGGCCCGTATGTGCGTATGCTCTCGAAATTTCGGTGTAGTTGTCAATGGCGCGCGTACATCAGCCATGGTCCCATATGCGGACATGCTGAATCACTTTCGGCCAAGGGAGACTAAATGGACCTTCGACAACTCACGCGGTGCATTCACAATCACATCGCTCCAGAAAATTAGTGTTGGTTCGCAGATCTATGATTCATATGGCCAGAAGTGTAACCATCGATTTTTGCTTAATTACGGGTTCGCCATCGAGGACAATAAGGAGCCAGATGGCTTCTGCCCCAATGAAGCAGCTCTTTTGTTGCAACTCTCTCCTCATGACGCCCTCGCATCTCGAAAGCAGCTACTATGGATTCGTGATGGAGCTGTAGGTGCGAAGCGTATTCGTGTATGCGCAAACGATAACGAAAACTTCCGTGGCTGTATGTCGCTCCTCCGGGTCATGGCTGCTGACGAGGCCGACCTCGATCGGATCCTGGGTCAAAACCCATATGGGAGCTACCGTACCGCGTCGGACGTCCATTTCCCAATTTCATTAAGAAATGAATGTGAAGCCCTCAATCTCTTGAAACATATTTGCCAAAGCATGCTCGATCACTATCCATGTGACTTATCTGAGGATATACAGGCACTTGCCAATGATCATTTGATGCCATTTTCGAATGAACGCCACGCTAGGATTCACGTCAAATCCGAAAAGGTCGTTCTCCACCATTATGTGCGTTTTGCAACCACAGCCCTTGAGTTGACCCATATGCGACCTGACGACTTTGATGCTTCCGTGGCCAGGCTTTTCAATTCTAATGACCATCGTCATGTTGCCACCTATTCTAATGGCATCCTGCGCCAAGTACGGCGCATTGGTCGTGTGCAGGTGAACGTGGCTATTTCATCTTCTCAGATCGACCTTTCATCACCCACTATTGTGTAGTTTATTCGATACATCACGAATCTGTCCAAGCAGCGCGACCCCACTTACAATCGCAGTGCGCCTCAACGCCGAAATCATGCCGTGTGCTCGCGGAGCAGGCCGTCCTGCATGCTGGCGCCGGATCAAGATTGGTGACACAACGCCAAGTATTGGCCTCCCCGGACCTCCAAGGCTGCCCTAAGCGCCCTTGAACGCGTGGACATGACAAACCCAACGGAACTGAGTTCGCGTCTTGCTCGCTCTCCTAGGCCCGCGTTACTGGGGTTGGGTCTTGGTGGAGACTTCCCCGCTTATTTTGGTAGTTTGGTCCCAGCGTTTGGCCCCTAGTGTCGTAGTAGCCTCCACTAGTCATACCCACTGCACATAGGCCCTGCATAGGCCCGCACTAGGTCCCTGGTGCGGCCCGGCCAGTGTGGGAAACGGATAATACAAACGAATTGTCCGAGTCCCACGTCCGTTGCCGCGGAGACGAGGCCCGCGCGGTGGAGTTTGGTCGACGCCAGAACCACCTCCGATCGGGGCACCGACGGTCAGGCTTGCGCCTAGGGGTCATGGAAGGCCACTCCGACCACCAGAGCGGGCTGCCGTGCGTCGGAAGCTCGGGCGTAGGGGGGTCGATCGTGAACGGAGCCCATAGCGGGCGCATACCACCCGCATACAACCCGCATACCACCCGCATAAAACCCGCATAGCAGGCGCATACTACCAGGCATACCGGCGGTCAACCCCCTCGGTCCTGAGGTAGGGGCGCGTTGGGACCAAGGTCCCGTACGGACCCTAACCCTACCCTACTCCCGCGACTTTTCAATTGTTTCGGGGATGATGAGGATGGAGTAAGCGGCGCTCCTGCGTCGGATTCTGCCGCCGGCCGCGGCCGGCAGCCGCGGGGCTTACTGGAGCAAACTCTGGCCGGGGGCTTTTATTCCCAGGCCCCGGGCTACTATATAGTACACACACCAGACGCCCCAGCTGGTTTTTGCGCTGGTTTTGCGCTGGGCCTTTGCAGCGAAACGACAAATAGGCATATGGGCGCGTTGCTTTTTTTGCCTGTCGCCCGGGGCTGACGGGTACCCCTGGGGCCGAAGGCGAAGGTTAGATTGGGCGGGTTCTGGGCCCCGGCCACACTATAGCAGTGGCTGTTGTCACCATAAAGGCAACTCGCATAACCTGACCCATCCTATGACACAGGCGGGCACAAGATGATGACCAGGGCAACGTGATCATCATTCAACATGCTCACGAAAACTTTGAGGGTAACCGCCATTGTTACCAACATCCCATTTGCTGGTGAGACAGGCGCCACTTGGTGGGGCGGGCGCCACATCCCTCATCTTAAAAACAAACAGGATGTGCTAGATTTCCCATCATTCGCATGAAGCAACTTATTGAAGTACTACCCGAATCAAAGTAGAGACATGGCTGTGAACCTATCGGCTGATGATAAGGGCACTTGCAGAGTCCATGAATATATCACACAGAAAGTACATCATCTACGAGTTCCTTTCCCATCCCAGTTGCTTGTTCACCATGGGTGTCAGTTTGAACAACGGCGGATGCTGACCTAGGTTTCAACTTTCGGTTGGCTCAATACCATCGACTCGTAATTCATAGCGCAGTTTCTGCTTAGAAGTTTCCTGGAGAATGCGCCCATGTGTTTGATGCCAAGGGACGAGAGTTGAAAATATTGATTGTCTGCTCTCAAGAGCCCACGCGGCTGGAACTTGCATATAACGCTGCAAAAATCGACGCACAAAAACCTGCAATGGCGATTGCCCGGAAGACAACAGCAAGTAACACAGAAGCTGTACATGCATTGACGGGGGGCGAACTTCATTGTGATCGCCATCAACTGCCAAGATAAACTTATCGCCTGAATTTACCAAGCAGGTCAGAATAATCAGAGAGGATAGTAACACACGCGCAGGGGCAAGCCTGCATAATTGGCATGAAGAAGGTCTGAGTGACGATTTGAAATGAATGAGTCGGAGCGCACAACACAGAAAAGTGCTGGGACATACATTCTTGCCACGTGGTCGATTGCCGCCTGTGTGCAGCTCTTATAGCACAAGAACGTCTTGGGACTATGGCTGCGGACTATTTCGTTTATGTCCACCTTTGCGCGCTTCCTAATTGTTGATCTCACCAGGCGCAGAACTGCAGCAATGGCAAATCCAGGTATCTTAATAGACGAGCCGGAAGTTGCTCGGTGCACTAGTTCTTCCGCGAGCCTGCCAGATGAGACTTGCAATCACCACGTCAATTGCCAGGCAAGTCCCTCACATTCGAAGGGATGCAAATGGAGAGTCCAGAACCATTGCATCGAGCATGTTATCCTCATCTGCATAGAGAAGCGCCGCTACCGCGCCTGAGTTTAGACGAGTGCATTCTGGCTGACTGTAACTAACACATGATTTTAACCCATGCTTCTGCCCCAAAATGCAATTGTCGAAGTTGCTCCTAAAATATGACAGCGAGAAGATGCCAAGCAAAGATAATTAAGGTGATCGCACCTTCTTCTCGAAGATATGCCACAATTGCACGGATGTCTAGGCGCTCCCAAGCTCCAAGGGTGACATACTCACCTAATAAGTTTGAGCAAAAGCTGCAATGGATAGCCAAGTGCATTGTCACACTGCTATAGACCCTCCGAGAGTCCGGAACCCGAGAAATCAAAGGATACAACTGCGATGCCAAGGGAGAGGCAAACGGACAGTTGCGGCAACGCCTCCACGCGAGCAGACCTAACTTGCATGAGTTCATGCATCCGTCGACCCTTGGCTCTGATAACATCACGCATTTCCGTGCATGAAAATAAGAGTGGGCAACATGCGTGCGCGGAAGTTTGTTGGTTGCCAACGAGAGCAAACAAGTGTATGACCGCGAGAATTCAGCACCACAAAATCTCTCCGTTCAAAAGAGCGTCCAAGAAACTCGAATAATCTAGGCCCAAGATGACGCGGCTCGTAGCTAGTGCGTGGGGGGCGAATAATTGCTGCAACAACCTGCTCGTATGCTTGACGAACTTGCTGCACGAAAGTCATTGATTTGAGATCCGCCATCAGAAATAATAGCTATAAAGTGATGAGATGGATACTTCAGGTCGGGAATGTCCTGATATACCTTGGCCTTGGCCTGATTATATACCTCTGACCTAGGAAGGGCCGTTTCCTTTTCCCTTCCTTCCTCCGTTTCTCTTTCTCTATTCCACGTTAAGCATGGAGTATAGAGTAGCGTCGCCCGTCGGGAATCAGGGATGCCTAGCAGCCCCATCTCACTCAACCGTGCCCGGTCTAAGTCAGGCACACGGCTATTTCCACTCACGCGCATCGGCGTTGACCGCGCCAGACTACAGTCGCGGCCGTTGCGCAAGCGGGATCAACAGCGGCCTACAGGAAGCGAAGTGAGAATCTGGAGGGTAGCGCAAGTTCAACATTATCGAGACATTTCTTAACCCATGGGGGCATATGCTTGGGGTTGGGCAGAGGACGGTCGATGTGGAATCGGTAAAAAGTTAGCCATCGAATTGAAGCAGACAAACTTTCCAGCCGAACTGTGCGAATTTTGGGATGCTCATTCTCATCCTCAACGCTGTGCGGCAGGACAGGGGCATAGTTTATTTCTACTACCTACGGGAGATCTCTGGGCCTGTGGTATTGGCACCGACGGTGAATTGGGGGTCGGAGACATCACAGAGAAGTTGGATGATGATTTCATTCCGACGCCATTGCCTGATAGAGCCTCGCACGGTGTATCATGCAAAGCAGTGCATCGTGCTCATCGACCAGTCAAGGTGTTGTTCGAGGATGGCATACATGCAAGGAGTGTTTCAGCTGGGGACTGCAATTCGTCCAATGGATATGCGGCGTATAATTACCCCCCCCCTTTGCTATCGATCCTAGGCACAGGTATGCGATATCAAGCCTGGGTGACCTGTATGCATGGGGGAGGGGTCGATATGGCGCCCTAGGACATGACGATGGGGAGCAAAGCCATACTCTACCAACACGGTTACAAGGACTTAAAGCGAATACTGTAAATCGTATCGCATGCGGGCGCTGGCACTGCGTAGCACTGATGAGCAATGATCAACTGCTTACCTGGGGCAGAAATCACTGTGGACAGATTGGCATTGGTTCAGTATCACGCGCTTGTACCAGGCCTGTTTTGATCGAGCTCGAACCGGGAGGAGGTCGATCACCTTCCGTGAGAGATGTGGCTTCTGGTATCCAATTATCAGAGTGATCTCCTGTGCTCGCGTGACGTTCTTGGTGTAGGAGAAGCGCATACCGTCGTCGTGGCTGACTCGAAACGAGACAGCGGCGAAGTGGAGGTTCTAAACAGGGTCTCTCTTTCGTGTATCAGCTTTGGATGTAGTCGTCTCTGATCTACAAAGCCTAGGTCATGGCATATGCGTGGGGAGACCCCGAAGATTCGAGACTTGGTGGCGTTGATGTCAGACAGCATCACAAACCGCAGCCTATAAAGGCGCTCACTCAAATGCTTCGACGCCTTCGTTTTAAAATAGCAAGCGCGCAGGATCCACACGAGCAAACGATCATTGCATGTGGTGTATCACATAATCTTATACTAACGACAGCTGGCAGACTCCTTGCCTGGGGGTGCGGGCGATATGGCCAGCTAGGGTATGGGGATCTGTGGGACCGTGAAGAGCCCGTCGTAGTACCAACTGTGAGTTCTGTCCGTGCATTCGCAGCTGGCAGCCGACATACGATTGCAATAAGTGTGGTACCAGGCAGCTCGCGTTCCTTGGCTCTCTCGCCTAGCATCGTAATAAATTTAGGTGCGCTCCAATCAGAGCCCCTTGATGACCGAAGCGAAAGGATCCAGCACACTATGTAGCTCGAGCCTAGCATCTGCAAAAAACCACGGAACTATATTCGCGTGGGGTTTCAACTCCTTTGGCGAACTTGGCCTAGGCGCGTGTATATATATTCTTTTTCCGAAGCCAAGCGCTGTTTCACAGGGGACGAAGACATACGGTTGCAACCCGTTTCTGTGCGTGCACTGAGCAGCTCAAACACACTTGACTGTGCGGCCGGGGCACGTCACAGCTTAGTTTTGACCCATGGCAAAACACTCTCTGGTGGAATGCACAAAGACGCATGCCTCGATACGAATTCTAGGTACGAATATTTAATATTGAATTACCTGCGAATGTATCAATCATTCCAGGCGCGAATTGAGACTCGACACTAAGAGGGTTCAGGAAGATGCTCAATACTTCGAGGCGCTGCGTAATAGGATAGTAATCTCTTACTCGCTGCCATTTGAGCCAGAGCTCCGCTACTGTTTGGACACGATACCTGCGGATCAGGGAGGTCTTATCTTTGCTCGTCGCTTCACGTATGAGAGTGTTGTAACCTGCCTACCGTGCCGACAGTTGCTTGTCCGTCCGCCCCACGCCTCTTCAGAGAATTATCATGCCAGTGTCGTGTAATAGGTGTGTCGTGCCTGTGCTCGTCGATGCCACAGTAATCACATGACAAAAGTGAAATTTTCGAGATGGACAGTAAGCCAAAATCGGTGCGGATGTGCGGATAGTGGACGTTGTCGAGTGGTGTATTCCAGTGAACGTGGTTTATTCGACAGTCTCGTTGACAGAAGCAACGTGCAAGTCACGAGCAGTGAGAACAAGGAGACGATCAGTATGCAGTTTTTCAGAGAACTACTAAAGCTGCTACACCCTGAAGGCCTATCGGAAGATGACATTGATTCGGGTGAGGTTGCATTGCACTCTGTAGCAGGATCTATCTCATGGACTGCCTTTGAAAAATGGCACACGCCCTATTTCGAGGTGCGCTCTATTAGGGCCACTCGCCTATGTCCACGTTACTTGTGCTGGGTGCGTGTCCTAGGAAAAACGCAGAGAGGCAGACACAGACCACGGAGGTGCGTAAATGAAAGCAGCGGGGCAGCGCAGCGCCACTAAGCTGGTACAATGCCACTGCAAAGGGGCGGCAAAGTGCAGGAGCAAATACTCGAAGAGCCTTCGTACAATATGTGCCAGGTAGCGGGTTAGTCTTGAGCTGCTCTTGGAGTGGGATCACTGGCAATGATCTCAACA
>MDSX01042702.1_pt1 | contig 13805 bp, 19 predicted proteins | sample 811141 | NCBI WGS metagenome assembly MDSX01 (sample SAMN05326642, study PRJNA326480) | marine metagenome | isolation source: seawater | place: Atlantic Ocean: South East | collected 2010
GGAAGGTTTTTTCAGCTTTTTTTGTAGCTTTTTTGGTTTTCTTTTTTGTAGTCATTGCTCGAAGATTTCCTTTAGTAGTTTACGAAATGGGATTACTTTCCGTAACCTTTTTTCTTTGTGCCTTTTGATTTCTTTTTCATGGGTTTCATGGGTTAATAGTCTCCTCTGTGTAGTCTACGGAATCTTCTGGAATATGGCTTCGCAATGTAATCGAATTGATAGCAGGGGCAGGACAATTATCTGGATAATTGCGATCCCAGAAACCTAGATCGACTCCGAGTTTGTAAGAATGATACTTGATTTCGTATGTTACACGAATTGAACCGATAGGAATTTCTCCATCTCGGTCAATGTCTATTTCGGTTCCTGTCATTAACAAATGGCTTGATTCAGCGTCAGTAACCCTTAAACCATCCATTGCCCCTTCTATGCCTAATGCAAGACCGTCTAGAACGTCTTCTACATCGTCTAGGGCTTCAGCAACCCCTTCAATATCAACTCGCAAGGTGCGAAGATAACCACCTTCGAATTCACTTTTGTCAATTGGTAAACTATCTTCTGAAGTTGCCGAAACAATTATCAACGGCATTTCTTCTGGATATATTTGAGCAGAAGATCGGGTGCTATAAACACGCCCTTCAGCATGAGTCCAATAGTCACCATTTTCTGTGACTGTTCCTATACGCTCGGCAATGCCTTCTCGTATTACTCGCCTTGGATGTGCATAATCATGGGCCATTAATCTCTAGCACTTGTTCTTTGCAATAATAATGTCATTCCTGTATGACCATCATCTTGTATATCTCTAATTCTGTAGCCAGTATTTCTTATTAGAAGATCATCTCCTCTTCGTGGCTCGATAGATATGTCATTCGTGTTAATTCCAAGAATAGGTTGTGCCGAGTTCACAGGCATCCCAGTTCTAGGATCAACGGTCATGTAAGATTCTTGGAAAATTCCGTTAAAAGTATAAGAATTCCCAGTAGTAGGACGAGTGAGAGTAATAGGTTCCCCCATTACCCTCACATTCGCCTTCAAGACCCTGTTTGAGAGGTCGTTGAGCATTACGCTACTTTGTTGCCGTGAATTTGCAGATCCACTTGGTTGCCGTCTACTTTAACAACAAATCCAACAGCAGGATTTGAAGTATTATCGTCAAGCTTTTTAGTGCTTGCATCGTAGTAAGCAATATCACCTTGAGCCAAAGTTGCTGCTGACTCTTTAGTGAATTCGTACACACCTGAAACAGATACAGCCCCAGTTTCGCCCGAAGCGATGTCTGTGACTGCAACTCCTACAAGATTGCCCTCGATAACAATGTCTCCACTTGAATAAGAAGATGAAGCCACGAGGTCTAGGCTATTGCCGTTTTGAACGAAGTTTTTCATTGATTAAGCTCCTGTTGATTTGTAGAAGCCTCTGTGGTTCAAGAGGGTAGTTCCGAAATCTAGACGAGCATAAATACATACGCCATCAGGATCCCTTTCTGAAACTGTGTCAACTTGAGGGCCACTTTCACCAGCAAGATATCCATGAGCAATCATGTCTACCTGTGCAGGGTCAGCCATTACATAATAATTCGCTTCAGAAGCATCATCTAAACGTGGCTCAACAATTATGCTGAGTGATCCTGTGAAGATGTTCACGTCGCCTGTAGTTGCTGGCTGAATTGGTGCCAAGAACTGCTGTGCTGCTGTCTCAAGTGAAGTTGGAACTGCTAAATATCTAGGGCGAATATTTACCCTGTTTCCTGCGATATCGGTTTGAGTTCTTAATGCCTTACGAGCGTCAGAAATAGCAGTTACACCGATAGCTCCTGTTCCAGAGTTATTGTGATCAGCGTGGAAAAGTGCTTTGCTGTCATAAGACATCGCAGCATTACCAGTAATTAAAGCCCAAACTTGGTTTGACTCAAATAAGCTCATTCCTCTACCAATCATGGAAGGAATTCTGCTTAGTGCATCTAGATCATCGTTGATGATTAGTTGTCTAGTAACAGAAATTTTCTTTCCGTATGTGTAGATTCTCCAAGACTGACTTTGCTCCTGAACGGTAGCTGACTTGTATTCGCCACCTTCTAGGAGTGGTTCTGGCAAGATCTGACCTGCAATTTCCAGTTCGGTTGCTGGCTTAAAGTCAGGAAGATTTCTTTGTCTTGAAAGAGGTCTCCAAGTTTGTTGCTCTTCTTCATACGCTGCAAGCAATGATTTGTTTGCAATGTTTGAAAGTAGAAGAGGGAAATCACTTGTCGAGTGCATTGCACGTCTAGCGATTTCTGAACGGCTCATTCCTGAAGTATTAATTCCAGAACGTGTTGCTGTTTCTTTAGCCATATCAAGAAGACTTGATGCTACATATTCTCTAGCACCACCTTCCCAATTTCCAAGACCAACACGAGCTTCAAGTGCTGCTTCCATACAAGCAGAACGCTTTTCAGCTTCGTCTTTGGTTACTTGTGCGACCTGAGTTTTAGTTGGGACTTCAGGCTTTGCTTCGGCCCACTTATCGATGACGATTTTGCGAGCTTCTTCAACACTTGTGCCATCTTGCTCTAACTGTTCAGAAACTTCAGCTTCCAAACCAGCAGCCCTCACAGTGCGGCGAATTTCCGCAACACGACGACGCTCGGCAGAGATAGCAGCCTCAATGTCCACATGAGAGGAAGTGTCGGCAACAACTGGCTCGGCTTTACGAGTTTCAGTAGTTTCCTGAACTTCCAAATCACGGATTTCTTCCATTTGGCTGTCCTTTTGTGATTTAGGATTGTCGTTTAGTTTTTGCGAATTTTCGGAACGCACTTGCGAGCCTCCGTCCGCAGGAATAGGAACCAATGATAATTCATGCGGTTCCCAATCCGTTGCCCTAAGTATAGGCATATCGCCATCCTCAGAGCGTTCGTAATTATGAACCCTATACCCTACGGATATAGACCTAACGATCCCACTTTTAACATCGTTAAAAATAGGCGTAACATCGTCACGTTCAGAAAAACGAACAATTGCACGACCATTTGATTGATCGTCAATATAGGCTTTTTCAACCACTCCAACAATATCGGAGAGTGTTTCGGCCCTGTGTGAATTTAGCAGTGGTGCGCCTGAATTGAGCCTATCCATACGAATAGAACTCTCATCCATAGACAACTCTTCTAAGTAAGGGCCGTCGAATCCGTTACGTTGGACACGAGCCCCAGTTGTCCAGACGACCTCTGCAGTTCTGGCTTCTGTATCTACAGTTTCGGGAGCAAAAAACGCCCGAGTCTGTAGCATTTCATCAGTCATGTAATACTGGCCTCCTTTCTTATCATAAAAGTTTGTGAATTAATTGGCCTAACGCTACACATAAGGCTCAATCCATTTGTCATAAATTTTGAAAGGTTGCTGACTCGTTCAGCTTATCTTATTCGGTTGAGGGTGCTTGCGCATCACTACCTGTTGACTGAACCTGTCCTGAACCTGTTATTTTGCGAGGGTCGCTATCTAATACTAGCCCTAGATCATCTATGCGTTCATTGTCTTGCTGCATTTCAAGCATGACTTCTTCTGGGTCATATCCGTTCTCACGAATTGCCTCAGAAAGTGACATCACACCACCTCTCACAGCATCTATGGTTGCATTTATTTCCTTTGATGGGTCAATTAATTCCCTTCTCGGAGGTGTCCATTGAGCAATAATACCTTCCATGCGAGTTCCACTTGCTGAAGCCGCCTGAACAAACCATTTCCAAACAGGATTCAACAGTTGTGGCACCATCATATGCCAACGCCATGTTTCAATATTTCGGTTAAATTCTAACCATCCCATTCGACCTGAACTGAAAGAGGTATTGTTCAGATCACCTGTTAATGCTTCGTAAGTGATACCAAACCCTGCAGCAATTTGCAAGAGATATTGCCGAGATATCTTATCAAACTCTCCAACCGTGGGAGGTGTTGCAAATCTTAGGTCTTTTCCGGGAGGCAATATTTCAATCATTCCGGGTTCTATCTTGTCAATCAACTCCCCACCCATTCCCATGTCAGGGGATTCAGTATCGATAGCAAATGCGGCATAGCAAGCCGAGATTTTTTGCTTCAATAATTGTGCGTCTGTGTAGTCGTCAAAATCTCTTAATCTCAAAATTATTGGACTTGCCCAACTAACACCCCTCGTCATTCCGGGCCGATCCTGTCTATAGCAATGAATTATATCTTCAACAGGAACCCTCGTTGAGGTGATATTAGTCACTCGAATATGATTTTCTCCGGGATGCTCGTCATATATGTGATAAGCAACTCGCTTGCCTTTTTTGTCGTATTCGATCCCTTCTCTTATCCATCCACCACTATCAAAATTATGATCTTTTGTGGTGTCAAAAAAATCAGGTTCAAGAACCAACAGTTGCAAGGGTATTCGCTGCTCGGGAACGATTACTCGTCTAATTAATACTTCACCACTTTCAACAATTGTCCTCATCGCAAGTGCTTGGATCGCATAAAAATCCAAACGACCTTGATAGTCACATTGAGAAGGATCAGCCGCCCATTGGTTCCAAAGTTCTGTAAATTGACCAGATCTTCTTCTACTTCTTTGAGCCTTGGCTTGACCAATTATTCCAGTTCCTACGGTATTTGAAACAATGACCTGAACTGCTTTGGCTGCGTAAGAATTATTTCTTATTAAATCTCTAGTTCTGTCTCTTAAAATTGCCCTTCCTGCACTTGCGGCAGCATCGGGACTTGTTGCACTTGTTAGCCAGTTTTCAGCCCTGCGACCTTTGCTTGCACCGTCATATTTTCTTAGAAGGTCAAGTTGTGTTCTTGCCCTTTCACGTTTCAAGGCAACTTGAGGATTGAAAGTCGCAACGATATTATCGAAAAAACTAGCCATTTTTAGTAATCCCTCTTGAAGCTAACTAACTTGCGATTTTTTACACCGTTTCCAAGTTTACTTCTTATGAGATCTCTTGTTTGTAGAAGTTCTGATAAGCTTCGATACCAAACCTCCTTATCGTCGTATTTGACTCTTAAATAACCCCCTGCAATTGCTTCTTCTACTGCAGCAAGTCCCGCCTCTGTAAACATAATGAAAATTGCCTCCTTTTATTGATTATAAGCTTATAAAAAGCTTGAACGCCGCCTTTTGATTGTGTTTTGCGTGTTTTTGGACGTATTTGGGGCGTTTATTTCAATGTTTATTCCTGCTTCTTTGGCTTCATGTTCCCATCTATCTTCTGTCCAGCGTTGCGCACCGATGGCATCATGGGCGGCTCGTGCATATACGCGACAGTCCAAAGCCTCGTTCCTATCCCTCATCTTTTCCCATTGATATTTCTGGTAGCCTCTAACAATTTTGCTAATCAAACTTTCTGCGGTTAATTGTCGGAAGTATTCCTCTGAATGTTGTGGGAAATGGCACCATCCAGTTGGAAGTTCTTCTTCGGGGTCTGTAGGTTTTTTTCTTCTTAGCCATCCATATAATTCCGACTTGGCAACACTTACGCCAACAGGCCAAACCTTGACCCCCGATCTTATACGCTTTCCCCTAACTGTTATTTCTACAGGACTCGGCTGACCCAAAATAGTCGCCTGATTATCCCGACCTTTTATTGCCATTACTTTGATCGGGGATTGAGATCTTACCCATCGGTAGACCTCTTGTGTCCTGAAACCTGTGTCAATTGCGGTCATTCTTATCGGTAAGTGAAGACCGTTTTTTGTGGGCAAAGTTAAATTAATTTGCTTTGTTAATTCGTCCCACACTGCATCTTCAGATGTATCGCCCGAAAGAACTATATAGTCAAGGCTCCAGCTTTCGAGGTTACGACCCCATCCAACAAGTTCCATTTCTAGGCGGTCTTTCTGAACGTCAATTCCTGCAGTAATAAAAACACATCCATCGGGAATTTTGCCGATTTGATATTCTTCCCTTCGATGGTACAAAGCTTCCCAATCGGGTGCCTCTCCTGAATCTGCCCACGCAATTCCAAGAACAGTATTTTGAAAAACTTTCATTAATTCGTCAGATTTTTCGGCTTCTAAATATTTCTCAACACAATTTTTCCAACTGAACCAGCCGAGAGGACTATAAAGGGATGAGAGGTGATATGACTTGTGTAAGCCCTCGGGATTTTGTGGTTCCCAAAAACCTCTTTGAAGAATTGTATTTTTATGATGCTCGCCAAAAGTTCCTTCGCAGTGTTCACACTTATATTTGACAGTATTCGGATCATTATCGTTCCAAACTACATTCTCCCAAATTAATTGCTGAAAAGATCCGCATAGTGGACAAGGAACTTGAAAGGTACGCATGTCCCCCTCAAGAAATTCTTTTTCAATTCGTGATCGGCCTGAAACTGTAGGAGTAGAAGTCCAAAATATTTTTCTTTTAGAAAATGTTCTTGTTCTAGCTTCAGCCAATGCACAAGGATCACCTTCACCAAGAATTTCAGAAGGAAAAGCATCTACCTCGTCAAGCAGTAAAAATCTCACTGGCATTGATCTAAGGCCAGCCCCCGAGTTGGCCCCTGTCATAACTAAAATGCCTCCTAAAAATTCTTTTTGAAGCATTGAGTTTCCACTATCCCTACTTCTGGGATCTTTTACCTTTTCTCGTAGTCGTGGGCTTTCTTCTATAAGTGGTGCAATTCTGGTTCTCGAATTTCGTTTTGCCATTTCTACAGTTGGCTGAATTGCCAATATGCTCGAAGGCGAATTATCGATTATATAGCCGATTACATTGTTTTGACTTTCCGTTTTTCCAATTTGTGCCCCCGACATAAACACTAATTTTTCACATGAGCTAGTCGCACTCATATTGTCCATAATCTCTTTGAGGTAGGGGGTTCTCGAGGTCTTCCAGACTCCCGCCTCTGCACTTGCACGAGTGCTTAAAATTCTATGCTTATCGGCCCATTCGGACACCGTTAAAATCGGATCGGGTTTTATTGCATCGGAAGAAGCCTTCCAAATAACCTCGAATGCGTCAGCTAATGCCATCGGACTCGGCTATATTATTCAACACAGTTTTAATCTCTCTTTGTAAAATTTGCAAAATTTCGTGCTTTTGTTCTGCGTCGTCTATTTGTAAAACCGCAGCAATCTCAGCAACGATCCTGATAGGTATGTTTTCTATCGCATCACGCATCATTCTAATTGTATTAAACTGAGCCACTTTTACATCGTTGGCTCGTAGTAATTGACCAGCCTTTTCCCTATATTCCAGTTCTAACAATCGGGATTTGAATAGTTCTGCGTACGCCCTTGCTTTGGTGTAATTAATATTTGATGGCAATCCATCGGGGGGCTGTTTTAATTTTGCTCGGCTAATTACTTCGGGGGGTCTCTGTTGGCTTGTGTCTGTATTATCTTTCCATTCTTTAGTCGCAATATCGGGGTCAATTAAATATCCCCTTTTGCCCTGCTTTACTCCATTAACTAATCGACCTTCTTTTATTGCTTTTCTTACTGCTTGAGGACTTACGCCCATTGCTGCGGCAAAGTCAGCGAGTTTTATTTCCACACTACCTCACGCCCATATATTTATGCGTCTGAATAGAAATTCTCCAATTATTTTCCATACATTCATCAACGCACATTTGCGTCGCCTCATTGCCTTGACTTACAGGCTGCAACCAAACTTGTCCGACTTTGTGATTTACCATTTCAATCAAAAATTTTAGATTATTTATGTCTTCTTTGTTAGCTATTGGCATTTTAATTTCATCGGCTTTCAAAAGCGATTGAGGTAATACCGCCAAGCCTCCTCCCATTCCAACCTTTGGTGATACTGTTACCCACGTTCCATGATCTACATCGATTTCATGTGTTCCCGATGTCTCGACTTGTACTGTTCCAACTTTTCGAAGTGCTTCAGTTAGAAAATAAATATCCTGCGAACATGGTTCACCACCTGTCAAAACAAAATGACGAGGCTTAAAAGTTAAAACCATTTTGACAATATCTGCAGGGGTCATCTCCGCAAAAGTTGGTGCATCCTTTGTTTTTGTGACCATCTCTTCGATAGATATTCTTTTCTTGTCTAACCCTTTAGGCCATGTGTGTTTCGTATCGCACCACGAGCAACCAACTGGACAACCTTGCAATCGAATGAAAGTTGCTGGGGTTCCTGTCCAATTTGCTTCTCCCTGAATAGTTGCGAATACTTCATTAATGCGTAGCATAATATTCCTCTTGATCTATTAGTGCTTGTGAGGGGTCTTCCCAAGGGAAAACAATCCATTCACTTTGCTTTGCGTCTTCTGCTGCAAAATACCAGATCGGCCCCTTTGCCTTAGTGAGCCACACTGCATGAGAACATCCAGCAACATTTCTTGAGCTTTCAAGCGTAGCACCTGTCTCATATATATCGTCAACAATGAGACAATCTTCTTCGATTTCTGGTAATAGAGGCAGACTTAAATAATGGGATAAAGTCACTGCCAATGGAAGTCCTCCCCTCGGATAACCATAAATTCCATTGAACGCTCGGCCCTCGTAATGCGAAGCGATTTTTGCAACGGCATTTTGAAAATTTGTCCAAGTAAGAATTTTCATGGTTTAAAAATTGCGGAATTTGCTCCATGTTCTTTCACCTCAACTTTAGACACTTTGCACCTCGATTGAAGTTTGTTACAGGCGATCCAGCCATTTGAAATATGAAAAACATATTCGGCAAACTTCTCACATCCAACACCGTCTAAAACTACTAAATCCAAGATCTGTAATTGGTGGGCTTTTTGAAACCATTCCAAAGCAGGGTCGTCTGAAGAAATAACTGTCTTGTGATCGAAAGTATCTTGAAGTTCTTTTTTTAAACTTTTTAAACCACCAAAATCGACAACCCAATTTCGATCATCTAATTCATCTGCTTGAAATTCAATTCTTATTGATAGTGCATATCCGTGAACATAACGACAGTGACTATCGGCTTTCCATTGTCTGAAAGCACAACTCAAGCCGATGTCGTGTCCGTATGTTTTGGTACTTGTGAAAGTCATCCGTCGAATCCACTTCCTCGAAGAAGTTGCATTAACTCATTTCGTGCTTTGCCGTCCCTTCTAAAAAATCCACGCATAACACTTGTGACCATTTCAGTTCCAACATCTTGAACCCCCCTGTGGCACATACAAAGATGCCTCGCCTTGCAAATAACTGCGAGACCTTTTGGCTTAACTAATTTTTCAATCGTGTCTGCTAGTTGGATAGTTGCTTCTTCTTGAATTTGAGGTCGTGCCATTACCCATTCAGCAAGTCGATTAAATTTACTTAATCCGATCACTCGATTACTTGGTTTTATTGCAATCCAAGTTTTTCCCTCGATAGGTAGGAAATGATGACTGCAATATGACCGAGTTTGAATTGGCCCTACTGTATAAACTTGATCTAAATTTTTTGCGTTGGGAAAACTGGTAATTTTTGGAATTTTTTCGTAGCGACCTTTAAATACTTCATTGAAGAACATCTTTGCGACCCTCTTGTGCGTGTCGTGCGTGTTGTGGTCGTTTTCGGTATCAATACACAAGATTTCGAGCATTTGTTTAATGTTTTGCTCAAGTTCTTTTTGCAGTGCTTCGAGGTCTTCCTCAGTAAGATGTTCACTGATGTTATCGTTCGCACAGAAGGGAACTTTCTGGCATCGTAATTTGTTACGAATTTCGATATTTCTGCTTGTCTGTGTCATTGTTTGATGGGACGATAAGTGTATAAAAACAAAGGATTGCAGCGATGCTTACCAAGACCCCAAACCTTCAAGAACTTGCCGACGAACTTGTTCACGAATTCACTAAGAAATTCCCTAGTTTTGTCGTCGATGACAGTGAAGATCATGGAAATGAAATCAACTATTTCGCTGAAGATGGTAGATGGATTTCCATTAAGCCTCACCAAGTTCTCGGAGTAGTTGCCCTTCATGGCCCTTTTGACGCTGAGTAGTCTCATTTAACGACTCTCAATTTGTCAAAGGAAACAATTGCACCAACTTCGTTATCCTCCGAAACTGAAACCGAAAATGGTCTGTCGTAATGATAGGCCAATTTTTTTGCCAAGTCGTGAGCCATCATTTCACATGAGTCCTCATCCATATCACCTCCCGGAAAATAATGTTTTGAAACATCTAGAAGATCATGGAATTCGATTTCCCTGTCGTTGTGTTTTACTTCACAACTAACCTCGACATAAAATTGATGACGATGTTTCTGACCTAAGTAGAATCTCCCTTTAGGTGCTGAAGGCCAATAGTGGAAACCTTCCACATTGAAACGAACGAAAATCATTGGGTTCATAAAAATAATCCTGTATCGCACCCGATTTGATGGGTGTATTCTTTTTGTAAAATACGCCAATTCTCGACTAAGAAATGAGCGTCATAGGCTCCAAGTTGGCGAGCTTTTTGATGGCCTGTTGAACTTGAAGGATCTGCATCATAGTCATAAGTCCAATTCGTTCCCATCTCTGTGAAGGGTTTTAACGCTGTCGGAGCTTTCCAACTGGTAGACCACCTCACCATTCGCAACCAAGTAGACGAGTCACAACTATTTATCGGAAAAGCATTGAGCCATTCGTTAGGGGTCATTCCTAAAAGGTGAATCCATAAATTTGGATATTTCCTGCGACGTTCCCATGCTGTCGCTGCTAGTCTTAAACGTGTTTTTCTATCGGCCTGAACAATATTTCCAAAACAGATCCGATCATAGTTCTGACCTAAATAATCGAAATAGTCCCATCCATCGTTGAAAGGGTGATAAACAGGTATCGGATTGAAACCTTTTTCTTCTAGCCTTGCTCGTGTCTTAACTTTATTTTCTCGACCCCCTTGGTCAACTTCGATGTATCCCCAAACCTTATCCCCGATCCTGCTAATAATATCGCAATATTTTTCAAATAAATCTTTAAACCCATCAATATCATCGGGGGCCATACTTAACGCAGCATCCATCGATATTTCATTATTTTTTGCGTGACTGTTTGCTAGGTTGAAAACCCCTGAGTCAATGAAAACCCTTTTGCCTTCATCAGCCCAATCTTCGACCTGTTTTATTTCTTCGTCTGTATTTAATTCGTTTACTGCGACAAGAATATAATTGTGGCTCTTAACCCCATGCTGAAGTGAATTTACATTACTTGCGATAAAATAAACATTCTCTTCTTTTGGGTTCCAGTTGCCTCCTGAGTGCTTCATGCTTCACCCCCTTTTGCAACTGATCCTTCACCTTTTATTTCGACATATCGATCTAATAAATGTCCTGCGACATACTTATCAGGCTGAACCATTATCAAAATATTATCATCGGCTTTTTTTCCGAGAGGTACAAAGGGTCCGGGATATGGACAAAAGAGGCAATTCTCATCGTTTAAATATTTATTCCATACAGACCACTCCTTAATCACCGACCCGATGAAAAGTAAGTGGGGGCCGACCTTCCAGATATCTCCAGTTTCGACTTGATGTTTTGGTTCATCGATTGCGATGTTTACTAACGATAAAAGTGATCCATCTGATTTTTCTTTTTCGTCTTCTTCCTCGGTAGTTGGGTCATTATCAAAACCTTGAAACTCGTCCTCTAGTTCACCACCATCTAAAAATTCTTCAAGATCGTCTGTTTTAAAACCTGTTAGTTCTAAATCAAAATCCACTGCTTGAAGTGAAAACATTTCCTCTCGCAATTGGGTTTCATCCCATCCTGCATTAAGAGCCAACTTATTATCAGCAATCACATAAGCCTTTTTTTGTGTATCGCTTAAGTGATCCAAAACTACGACAGGAACTTCCTTTAGTGCCAAATCCTGTGCAGCAAGTAACCGACCATGACCAGCGATCACACCGTCCTTGCTGTCAACAAGAATTGGATTTACAAAACCAAATTCCAAAATACTTGCTGAAATTTGTCTGACTTGTTCGGGACTATGTGTCCTTGCGTTTCGCTCATAGGGTATGACTTTTTCGATAGGCCATACTTCAATGCGTTTTGCCAAAGCAGGGGAAAAGTTGGTTCCCATTGGGGTTCTCGTACTTATTCTTCTATTTAACTTTGATTATGAAAGTTACGCAACCAAGCCGCAACCGACTGTCTTAATACTTTCAGATACTTAGGAATTTTTTGAACTGAAATTTTTTTGAATTGGAACCCTGAATTCTGCCTGTTTTGTCGGGTGTTTTCGGGTTCTGACATGACTACCAAAAACTCGACATTGTAACCCATTGGGGTCACTAAGTTTTTTAATAGGGCAACCCCATGTATCATCTGATACTAGATTTTTTTCGGGGGGGCGTGGCCCCTCAAGGGTGAATTTCAGGAAGAACCTATCGGGTGGGGGGGTGTTTGGTGGTGTTACCCATAACCACGCAAGAATGCACCAAATCTTCTGTTCACAGCCGCACTGAGACCAGCCGTAAGTTCACGTTCTACTCGTCCCATAATTGAGCCACCAAACTTCGAGTCTCCTCTTACTATTCCGGCAATCGATGGGCCATACAATGTATAGAACGGTCTAGGTCTCGGGCCGACCCTCTTAAATGGTAGGTTGATCCCCTGTTTACCTTCTGCAACAAATCCACCTTTAACGAATTCTTTTTGCCCCTTATAAATTGAGAATCCAAGTCCTCCTTGTGGCATTTTCCTCCAAGGGTTAGGCTTCATCTTGTACTGCATGACAGTGATGGGTCTATGGCTCACACTGACTAGATATTTAAACCCCTGTTCGAGAGGCTTAATTCTTATATCTCTCTTAATACGTTTAGCAGTTAGTGTGTATTCCTGTCTTATCTCTTTTGATAGTCGTGGTGGTGCTTTCTTAGATGTGTCTCTTAGTGCTTTGCGTAACGCATCGGGGGCCGCAAAACTATCCATCTTCTTCAACGCTGCGATGACCTTCTTATCGTTAAGAATGTCCACAGATATCATCATTGTTCTACATCCTTCCTTCTGGATATATAAATATTAACCAATACAGGACACAGAACACCAAGCATCCAGCAGCGATAGACCAACTCATAAATTCAATTCCATATCCCACGGATTTCGAGCGTTTTCATTAATAAACCGTTCTGGCATTAGGTTATAGGCAATGCTTATTCGATCTTTTTTTGTGAGATTAGTGTTTGGCCTATGCCGTAAGTAGGAAGGGAAAATAATTAAATCGCCTTTTTGAACTTGGATGTTTGCATCTTCGTTCCATGTATGTCTAACCAATATTTCATAATCGCTGTGATTTGAATCAAGTCTGTCTGCTTGTTTTGGCTCATCTCTAAAATGTATCGACATGTCAGTCCCATCTAAATAAAGAACTGCGGAAATAAATGAATCAACGTGATTGTGAAAGGCAAAACCTTCTTTTGAATGAGGTTGAACATTAAGCCAAGAAGTTACGACCTTCCATTTTTTTGTGCGGGCCGATTTAGGTGCAATTGTTCCCGCATGTTTTTCGACTTCAGTTTTTAGATCTTGAAAATCTGGTTCTTTTTGAACGTCTTTATAACTAAATCCTTTTCGCTTTGTGGGCGTGTGTATTAACGATTTCTCAATTAGTTCAGTATTTATTTCAAATTTATGAATTCGAGTAGGAAATAGATCGATGAAACCTTTGTAGGACATTATTTCATCCTTTTACCATGTCAACGACCCTTAGAAGGCCATCAGCATAAAAACCTAGTAATGAAAAACCAATTGCCATCGAGATAAGTGTTGCGTTCTTGTTGTGTTGATCGATTGCCTTATCGACCATCCTTTTTGCTTCTGTTCGTGTTATAAAGTCTCGCATAATTTTAATTATTTCTCTGCAGCATACAGGGCGAACGACTGTGCGGAAATGTGCATCATTAAACTAAGA
>MDSX01009503.1_pt1 | contig 13798 bp, 15 predicted proteins | sample 811141 | NCBI WGS metagenome assembly MDSX01 (sample SAMN05326642, study PRJNA326480) | marine metagenome | isolation source: seawater | place: Atlantic Ocean: South East | collected 2010
CAGCATTACTCCCGGTCGATCATTTCCCGGAAAAATCAAAGGCCGCTCTACAGCGCCGGTGGCAATGACCACCTTCTTGGCGCGGATATGCCACAACCGTTCTTTCAACCATGATTCCGCTGGCTCGTGCTCTACCGCGATGACCATGTTGTGATCGTAGTAACCCGTTGCGGTAGTGCTTTGCAGCCAGGTCACGTTCTCGCGAGCCTGCAGCTCGGCAACCTCCTGTGACACCCAGTGGGATGCTGCCTGGCCATCAATCTGTCGGGGATGGAATAGCAAGTGGCCACCGGGCGACTCTTGCATATCAAGCACCATGACATCGCGCCCCGATTCCGCTGAAACTCTCGCGGCCTGTACCCCCGTGGGTCCCGCCCCCACAATCAGGACGTCGGTATGGTGGTTTACCCGTTCATAGCGACCCTCGTCTCGCTGTTTCGGAGATTGTCCCAGCCCTGCCGCCTTCCGGATGAATCGGCTATAGAAGTCCCACCGCCCCGCCATAAACGTTTTGTAATAGAACCCAGCAGGGAACAGGGGAGCCAGAACACTGTTTATTGCGCGAAGATCGAATTGTGCACTCGGCCAACAGTTGACACTTCTTGCCTCGAGACCCTCCCTCAAGGGAATCTCCGTTGCTCTGAGATTCGGTTGATCCCCATCACTCACCAACTGCACAAGCGCATTGGGTTCTTCCGGCCCACACGTGAGGAGGCCGCGGGGCCGGTGATACTTAAAACTCCGCCCGATGATCAGAACATCATTGGCCACAAGCGCAGAGGCGAGAGTATCTCCCTCATAACCTTGATAACGCTTCCCGTTGAACGTGAAGCCCAAGGGACGTTGCCGATCGATGACGCCCCCATTTGCCAATCGCGTCATTTGGAGAACTCCTCAACGGGAGTAATCTCATGTGTGACTGTGTCTCGATCAATTTGAAACCAATGCGTGCATCCGCTGACATGCCACCACCACTCCCGAACTACGCCTTTGGGGTTTGTGCTGTTATAAAGATAATCGGCCCAGGCCTCTTCCGTCTCGGCTTCAGGATCAGGGGGTCTTTTGCGATCTGCCTCGCCCGCGCAGACAAACTCGCTTTCGTTTCTTGGCCCACACCAAGGACAGGGAATTTCCAGCACTACACAATCCCCATCAACGGTTAGCGGACACGCCGCCCTCCTGAATCAGACGTCCGGAGGAAAAACGCTCCAGGCCGAGTTTTTCAGCAAGCGGGTGTGGTGTGTCTTTTGCAATCAGGTGGGCGAATGTGTTTGCCGCTGCAGGCGTCGTCTTGAACCCGCCCGACCCTGCCACATCAATATAGAACCCGCGGGTGTTGGTCTTCGAGATAATGGGACTGCCGTCATAAGGGATATCCAGCATGCCAGCCCAATGACGCAACAACTTCAGCCGGCCGAAACTTGGGAAAACTTCCAGCATCGATGTCGTCGCATCTTCAATAATCGGAAAGGTCCCTCGCTGGGCGTAGGAAGGATAAGGATCACATCCCTGCCCGACCACTATCTCTCCTTTGTCCGATTGCATCAGATAGGTACCGTAGTAACTTCTGATCACGATGATCTCATTCAGCACAGGCTTCACGGGTTCCGATACCCAGGCCTGCAATGGCTGAGTTGTGATCGGGAGGCGTTGACCCACCATTGAGGCGACAACGCTGCCGTGGCCGGCGACGGCCATGCCAATTTTTTTTGCTTTGATCAGTCCCCGGGTAGTCTCAACGCCGGTCACCGCCCCTTTTTCCTGCTGTATCCCGGTAACCTCGCAGTTCTGAATGATATCTACGCCTCGCGCATCCGCAGCACGGGCAAACCCCCACGCCACGGCGTCATGCCTGACCATGGAAGCCCGCGGCTGATACACCCCGCCGCGCACAGGAAGACGCATATCCGGCGAAGGATCAAAGATTGGAATTCTCTGTTTGACCTCATCTAGCGTCAACATCCGATACTCGGCCCCATAAATATGCATCGTATTGGCCATCTGAAGCGCTATCCGATTAGCGGCAGAGCTTTGGATGAAAGTGATCATTCCCCGCTGACTCACCATCAGGTTGTAATTCAAATCACGACTTAACTGATGGTAGAGATCGAGCGACATCTCATGAAACGGAACACTGTCTTCCCTAAGGAAATTTGAGCGGACAGTCATGGTGTTCCGGCCCGTGTTGCCACCGCCCAACCAACCCTTTTCCAAGACCGCTACGTTAGTGATCCCATGCTCTTTTGCCAGAAAATAGGCAGCTCCGAGACCATGCCCTCCCCCTCCAATAATCACGACATCATATTCCCGCTTGGGATCCGGGCTTCGCCACATTTTTTCCCAATGACGGTGGCCCGTCAGAGCGTTTCTTGCGATTGAAAAAATTGAAAAACGTTTCAAGGGAGTTCTATTCAAGCTTGGAAGGAGAGAGGATTAAGATAGATCGGCATAGCCGGGGCGGCTTTTATATCCAACGCTATATAATTTTGATAGAGTCAAATGGCTAATCACATTTCCATAGATTATATTGAAAAAACGCAGCAAATGACTGAAGTCGAAGCAAGAATAGCCGTGAATCCTGGGCGAGTTGAGTGGGCTGGAGACAATCCCGGCATCTACCTCAGAGAATCACCAGACGGCCCCTGGACAGGGCTCGGGATATTCTTCCGCGTTCTATTCTCGGCATACGGTCAAGGATCAGCGATGATTATTCTCGGTGATCCTCAAAATGCTCAAGGTTTTCCCGATGCCAGAAATCTGTGTATCACGACTAATTCCGAACTGACGCGATATCTTGTTCAAGACTTTGTGTCTCGATTTCCCTCCTTTCGTAGTCAGCCAGGATTAGAGGCCATGACCTGGCTGGAGGCTGAATCATATTCCTCCGACGGCGATATGAAAACTTCCTGGACCGAAACAATGAGAGCTGCGGGTTGTGAAATCAAAATGCACTGGGCTGAACTGGGAGAACCCTTCGCAGTCGAAGTTACTCCAAAGGATTGCGCTACCGGCATCCATGACATGTACAGTGTGTTTCTGGAGGCGCGCAATGCGTCGATTTCCATCAACGGAGAGTCGCTATCTGGACGCGTCTGCGAGCGGCTCTTCTTTGGTCGAGAAATGAGTACCGCTTTCGTAGCAGTTTCCGAAACATGGGTCCTACCCACTGAAACACAACCCTGAGCCCTTATGCCTCTTTCCTCTCCGATTCACCCTGGCCAGGTCGTCTGGACTGGCGAAAACCCCGGGATTTTGCTGAAAGAAACTCCCGATGGCCCCTTTTCTGCAATCGCGCTCTTTTTCCGTATTTATTTATCTCCCGCAGGAAGAGGCACTGTGCTGCTACTGTTGGATTCACCCGAAGAAAAGCGGGCGTTCCCAAAAGGCTGTAATGTCCTCCTTCACGATAACAAGGATCTCGCGGAGTATCTTCTCGAAAGCTTCATTCTAAAACTGCCTGCCTTCGCTGCCCTGCCCTCCTGCGAGTCCCTGACTCTCATCCCCATAGAAGAGTGCCGGTCAGAGGGCGACCCGCGGGCCCGTTACTCTGAGATCATCAAGGCCGACTCTCTGGATATCGAGCTTGTATGGGACGAACTAGGAAAACCGACTGCGCTAGAACTCCCCCCAGAGCTTACCGGGGGCAAAGAAAACGAACTCTATACACTCTTAATCGAGTCCACTAATCCGTCGATTCACATAAATGGGCAACGGTTACCGGGCTCCCCTGTGGAACGAGTCCAGGCGGGAATCAAGACGACCACGGCTTTTCTGTATTTCTCTGAGACCTGGATACGCCCGGCCTAGGCAATCATCATGGTTCCACTTTCTCACGCAGCCGACATGGAATCGATTTCACGGATTTTGCGTGTAAATCCTGTCTGGCGAGAAATGCACCCGGCGGGCAATGCCGTTAATCTTGCTGACACCACGCTGCTGCATGCCGGACCCGCTTTTTCCGATCCCACTGAGATCGTTAAACCCGTATTGAACTCCGCAAAGGTCGCTCTCGTATTCAATGGCGCAGCACAAGACTTTGAAGAAGCCGAACACCTTATTCTCTCTGGAGTCATCACCCTAGAGCCTGCACAGGACTACGATGTCGTCACACCCCTGGCGGCCGTAGTCTCTTCCAAAATGCTGTTGCACTGTATTGAGGACGACTCCGATCCGAACGTGAGATCATTTTCTCCGATAAACGGGGGCAACGGACCTGCTCCGCGATTGGGAATATGCTCTAAAGCCGCGCTGGAGCACCTGACATGGCTTCATGATTCCCTCGGCCCTGCACTCGATCAGGTATGTGATGACGGCATCACTCTTCTGGATATTGCGGCGGACTCCCTGTTTGAGGGTGATGACTGTCATGGCAGAACGCCAGTGGGCACTAGACTTCTTCTCGAAAAGATCAGAACCCGACTACAGGTTCAGCCTAAAGCAGAGAAGTACCTTTCCTTTATCGAAGACAGTCCAAGTTTCTTTTTGAACATTTGGATGGCAGCTTCTAAAGCAATTTTGCTCGGCGCTAGAGGAACCCCTGAAAGCAGTTTGATCATCACAGCGGCGGCTAACGGGCGCGAGACCGGTATTCAGGTTGCGGGGTTGCCGGGCCAATGGTTTACAGCCCCAGCGTCGCCTCCTCATGGGGCCTTTGATGTGGACCTGCCACAGTCCCGGGCACTTGGGGCCATCGGAGACAGTGCCATCGTGGATATTTTAGGATTTGGCGCAATGGCGATATCTTTCTCTAGTCCGCAACAAAAAAACCTAGGCCATTTTTTGCCTCGAGATGGTCTCAGCACGGGTGCTCTGCTGACTTTGTCTCCTCATCCGGCTTTTGCAGAACTGGGGCTCCGTGTAGGTCTGACCGCTCGGGAGTGGCTGGCATCCAACCGGCAACCATTAGTGAGCCTAGGAATACTCGATAATTTGGGCGAAGTCGGGCGTTTAGGCGGAGGGATATTTGAGCAGCCACGGAGTTTGGCGACAGATTGCATGGAATCGCTGGCAGCCAGCGCATGATTCGGGATGTCTGCGAACCAGTCCTGGCGACTCACACCACAAATCACCTCGGAGGGATTCGGTTTCGGTGAATGTTTTGCTCGAGGAATAATCGTGCCGTCTCAGCGGCAGCAAAACGGCATTCGTTCATTGAGTAATCGGAAAAGAAAGCGTTGTGCGGTGTAATGATAACGCGCCCAAGGGTCCACTCTTCTCGTCTGCGCCAGGCGTTTATCAAACGGTGAGAGCCTGGCGGCTCCTCTGGCAAAACATCTAGACCTACTCCGCCGATTCTGCCTGAAACAAGACCCTCTTCAAGGGTATCCAAGCTGTCGATTAACCTGCCTCGAGCAGTATTCACCAACAAGAGTCCTCGCTTGGCCGCTCTTAGCAGTTCGGCATTGATCATTGACTCAGTTTCCCCGGTTAAAGGGCAGTGCAGAGTCAGTACGTCAGCCTCGTCGACTAATTCCTGCAAGGAAGTCGCCCGCTCAACCTGAAGCGCCCTGAACATGCCGTTGCTGACATACGGATCATACGCCAGCGTTTTATACCCAAAGGGCGAAAGTCGACGTGCAACACTTGTCCCGATCCGCCCCAGACCCACGATCCCAACCGTTGCGTTAGGTGAATGCAGCATCGGGGCTATATGATTCTCCTGCCAGCTAGAACCGTAGGTTCTAGCTCGTTCGTCATGTTGAATGAGCCCCCGCTGGAGGGCGAGAATCAGTCCGATCGCGGTATCAGCGACATCTTCAGGGCCATATTCGGGGTTATTTGAGAATGCGATGCCAGCGGTGTCGAGCGTAGGAAGATCAATCTTGTCGTAACCGACCCCGTAACGAACGATGATCTGACATTTCGCTAAATGGCGAATCGTTTGGGCTCCGATCGAGGGCGTCCAAACCAATAAGCCATCTAACTCAGACAGGGAATCTTTGGAAAATTTCCGCTCGTCGGTGTCAGGAAAATGAATGAAACGCACGTTATCTCTAAACGCCTTTGTTTCTGGATCAAATGGCGGCTTGATCAGATGAGTAACCCCGATAATCCACTCTCTATTTCGGTTCATGTGCTGCTCCGCACTTGCTTCTGATCAAGGTTTATGGGTACCCCGTTTCGGTGACTAATGATAATGTAGCACCGCATTGATGATTTAACCCTGCTATCCATAGAGGCCACATTGATTACTCTCCGGCAAGTCGATGCGTTTCGCGCAGTCATGATGACAGGCACCATCACAGGAGCAGCTGAAATGCTCGATGTGTCCCAACCTGCAATCTCAAGACTTGTGAAGGATCTCGAGCGTGTTCTAGGGTTTGAATTGTTCTCGCGACAGGGTCGCCAGATTGCCCCGACCATCGAGGGTCGGATGTTTTTCGAGGAGGTTGAAACTAGCCATCTAGGGTTGGATCAATTAAATCAATCCGCAATTAACATTCGCGATCATAAGGAAGGAAGCCTTCGTATCATAACGATCCCGAGTGTGGTCACGATGTTTATCGGACCGATACTCAAGGCTTTTAACAAGGACTATCCTCTCGTCGCCGTTTCTCTGGAGGTGCAGCCAACCCAACGAGTTTTTGAGTATTTGACGTCCGGGCAGTGTGATCTTGGACTCTCTACATTACCGATGGAAAATCCTGCCGTAGTATCTCAACCCGTACTGGCCGGACAGTCGGTTTGTATTTTTCCTAAATCTCACAAATTGCGCAGACTAAAAAAGGTGACTCCAAAAGATCTCTCCGATGAAGAGTTCATCTCCTATAAAAGTGACTCCGTCTACAGGCACAAAGTAGACCGACTTTTTTTAAAGGCAAAAGTCAGCAGAAGCCTTCGCTACGAGGCGCGGACTACAGACGCAATTTGCAAACTGGTTGCAACCGGCATTGGGGTGTCTATCGTCGGCCCATCATTCTCCGGACTGAAACTTGAAACAGGAATTGAGGTTAGACCTTTTGAGCCGACCCTCCATGGTGACCTCACCCTGCTTTATCTTCGCAACCGTGAATCTGGCCGGTTAATGGACGCTTTCTGTGAGACAGTGATTAAGACGATTCGAGAGGGTCAGAGACTGAACTAAAGTTATCCGCTTTGGCGAGCCGCCAAAGCGGATCTAAAGCGCTCTCGCGCTTCTTCACTGTGGATAGCAGGATAATCTCGGAAATAGGACTGACCCGCCTCCACCTTCAACGCAACCAGGATGGGGCCGGGGCTCGCCAGTATATCCGGCAAATCTCTGGCCCACGAGTCAAGATCACAGAAGGTGTGTGCCTCGCGATATCCTGCTGCCAGTGCCATGCTCGCAAAATCAATCTCAGTTCCTCCTGGTACTGGGAACTCTCCATTTACCTCGTAAATCCCGTTCTGGAGTACGATGTGCAAAAAGTTGTACGGGCCTTGATGCCCTATCGTCACAAGCGATCCAAGGTTCATTAATAGGCTGCCATCGCCATCGAGAACGACAATTTGCTCTTGTGGGCATGCCAAGGCCAATCCAAGTGCGTGGCTAGAACCTTGCCCCATCGCCCCAGTACAGAGGTAATTTAAGGAATGGGGACGAATTGCCATCCAGTCGAAAGCCGCCTGATATACCGGGACGACAATGCCATCCGGGTACTGCTGGGCCAACACTTTCAGGGCCTGATCACGCTTGATAGTCATCCGGTTTTGCCCAGTCGGGGGATCAGAAAAACCAATGGCTGCGGCGCCGTATAGGCCGAAACGATTGCCTTCGAAATACCGAAGGAATCCGAGTCATTGTTAAGAACGAGATATGGGATATCCATCGCGTGAAGGATGGGCTCCACGATACGTACACCGTTTTGCGCAGACTCACTCGGCCCGCGATCCTTTTCGATGCCCTGGAGGCCGATCATCATTACGATCGGCAACTGATAGTCCATCCCCATAACGCGTATTGCGTTGATTGAGTCCAGAAATCCTGTATGCTGCATCAAAAGGATGGAGCGCTTCCCCGCATAAGACAGACCTGCACAGATTGAGACACCTTCATCTTCCTTGCAGACGTTGATCAATCTAAATTTATTTTCTCGAGCAATCGGCCAAAGCAGTTCATCGCAAGTGACGATGTCCGGTAACGCCACCACAAACTTGATCTGAGCTGCATGCAGAGCCGCCTGGATACTCAGACCCTGAAGCGGCTCATCCATTTGGCTGACACCCTTTCTCGAGGACTGCAATACACCGCAGCATTTCCTCTTCCGTCCCCAACGTAAAGCGGATACATCGGGAGAACTCTCCACCGGCAAACCGTCGGGTATAGACACCGTCGGCCTCAAGTGATCGATGGGTGCAGACAGCCTGATCCGCGTCCGCGAAGCGAACAAGAGCAAAGTTGGTCTGGCTCGGAATCACTTCAAATCCTAAGCTTTTGAGCGTATCCGAAAACATTTCCCGAATACGATGATTTTCCCCAACGACTCTCTCAAAATGATCACGATCTTCAAGAGCAGCTTCACATGCAGCAAGAGCAGGTGCTGAAATAGGGAATGTAATCCCGATTCGCTTGAGGGTGTCGATAACTTCTTTTGGCCCGCAAACCCAACCTACCCTGAGACCTGCCAAACCAAACACCTTTGAAAAGGTTCGGGTCATTACGACATTCGTGGAGGACTTAATAAGGGCTAGTGGATTCTCATAGTCGGGGGCGCTGACGTACTCAGCGTATGCGGAGTCGAGCACTAATAGAATTTCAGGACTAAGGCGCTCATGAAGGCGGCGAACTTCGCCGCCGCTAAGGTAGGTCCCAGCCGGATTGTCCGGATTGGCCAACATCACGATACGAGTGCGCTCTGTTACGCATTGGAGAATCGCATCTACATCGGCTGTGAAATCCCGGTCCACGGCACTGACGGGTAACGCGTCATTAGCATACGCGTAGTTTGGAATTTTCGGATATCCATGAGCCGAATGAATCAGCTCGTCCCCTGCCGAGAGGTAGCCGCGAGCCAAGCGCGCCAATAAATCGTCCGAACCAAATCCACAGCAGATGGTTTCAGGGTCAATGCCAAATCTCACGCCGATAGCGTCTGCGAGCCGCCCGACCCCATCGTCCGGATACCGCTCCACGGTGCTCGCGCTCGACACGATCGCTTCCAGAGCGACTTTGCCCGGACCATAAACACTTTCATTTGAAGCAAGAAAGATGCCGTCTGGCGCGAGGTCTTCTCCAGGAGCCACCATGTGGCCGCGGATACTGCTTATCCCGGGCCGTGGGACGGGCCGTCCTGCTGCCACGATCAGTCTTTGGCTCCAGTCAATGCTTCGTCCCCGAAATGATTGCGAATCTCGTGCGAGATGTACTCCCGACGGTCGTCTTCTTCGTACTGGTCGGCGGCAAAATATATCCGCGCGACCTCACTCTGGGCATGACGCATTAACCCGTTATCGTCCAATGAATCTTCTGGCAGTCGAAGGACGGTGTCGCCACCGTAGGTGTGAAAAGGCGAATCTGCCGAACCGACAGGGTGCGAAACCTCTTTTCCGCGCTGGACAGCACGAATATCCTTTTTCAATTTGGTACGAAGCAGAGAAACGCCTTCATCTGTTGTTCCAAGATATTCTCTCTGATGGATATTGATTGGGCCTTGACTGGTCCAAGCTTCCCAGTCTCCAGGACTTTCCAACCGTTCTTTCTCTGTCCGGTGTGCGGTCTGTCCATAAAAATCTACCTTTTCCCAACCGACTCCGGTCTTGTCTCCCTGACGAAGCACCTCATCGGCATCGTTGAAGTGGCGCCAACCAAATTTACGGCTGTTCGTATCGTCAATGGGAGTGACCCATTTAGTAAGGCTAGTTCTGCCAAAAACTTTTGGTCCATCAAGTTTTTGGAACATACCCCCGTTCTGAGCCATGGTTGGTGTAATGTGATCATGGAAACGCATCATAATGAGATCGCCCTGCCGCCGACAGTGGCTATACACAAAGCCTTCTGGACGCTTGAAGTACTCCACTACCGGGAGTGCGACAAAGTGCTCCAATCCCGGAAACTGCGGCCCGTTTACTCGGCCGTGCAGAAAGACGCTATGAAAGGGATCCATGGAGTTTTCGCTCTCCTGCAGCCAGTTACAAGGCGAATGGATGGAATAGGGAATCATCTCGTGGCCATTGATATTAAAGCTATCAAGTATCGGAAATGACGGTTTTCTGTCAGGCGGTCCCATGTATGCAAAGACAAGCCCCTTAAACTCGCGAACGGGGTAGGCTCCGTGACAAATCTTATCTTTGATTGCACTCTCTGCTGGTTCGCCTGGCGTATCCAAAATGGTTCCGTCCACGTCAAACTGCCAACCATGGTAGGCGCAACGAATTCCATTTTGCTCAATCCTGCCGTACTCGAGAGACATTCGGCGATGGGAGCAGTGCCGATGCAAGAGACCAATGACTCCACTGAGGTCTCGAAAGATAACAAGGTCCTCCCCTAAAATCCGAATCGGCACGGGCTGCTCGCCCAATTGCTCAGTCATTGCTACCGGGAACCAGAAACGGCGCATGTATTCGCCACAAGGTTGAGTCGGCCCTACGCGCGTAAGGTCAACATCATCTTCAAGGGGGTGTCGCAGGTGATACCCCCCAAACTTCTCGTTAGTCCATCGAGTCGAATCAGTCATTTCGCCTCCCTGACTCCTGAATGTCTGTCACGCTGGCCCGTTCAACAAAACATTGCCACATATAACTAAATACTCTATTTTTTTTTGTTCTTTTCCAAAAATATTATACACCGACGTGATTCTGTAGCGTGATCTAGCGCCAGCGGTATCGTTAATTCAGCATAAAAAAGAAACCAGCAACCCAGAAAGAAGTTTTGAGCTCAGGTTCGAAGCTCCATCGGCAGGGAGAAGGAAACCCCCTCGTCCAGGGGAGAGGACGCGGCTATAAGCAAACCCCCAAACGCTTGAAGCTGTTTCACCACCGCATCAACCAGAATCTCGGGGGCAGACGCGCCTGCCGTTAGGCCGACGCGATTAATACCTTCAAGCACGTTCTCATCAATATCCTCTGCGCCATCAATCAAAAACGCGCGGGCGCCTGTTTGTGCCGCCAGCTCGCGCAACCGGTTTGAGTTAGAACTGGTCGCTGAGCCGACCACGAAAACGACATCACAACGACCGGCAATCGCCCGAACCGCATCCTGACGATTCTGCGTGGCATAACAGATATCATCACGGCGGGGGCCTTCGATTTCGGGAAACCGCTCGCGTAATCTTTTGAGAATCCTGGCAGTATCATCGACCGATAACGTGGTCTGGGTAACGTAAGCCATGGGGGTCCCTAAGGGAATGCTGAGATTCTCGATGTCTTCGACGGACTCCACCAGGTAGACCACTCCGGCGGCCTGGCCCATGGTTCCCTCGACCTCCGGATGTCCTGCATGCCCAACCAGAATGACCGTCTTGCCCTCGCGCCCGTAGCGACTTACTTCGGTGTGAACTTTGGTGACGAGCGGACAGGTCGCATCCAGTACGCGCAGCTCGCGACTTGCGGCCGCATTCTGGACAACCCTGGCTACGCCATGCGCACTGAATATAACCGTGCTGCCATCCGGAATTTCCTCAAGCTCATCGACGAACACAGCACCTTTTTTTTTGAGGTTTTCGACCACATAACGATTATGAACAACCTCATGTCGGACATAAATCGGTGCACCATAAAGCTCAAGTGCGCGTTCCACAATTTCGATCGCGCGATCGACTCCCGCACAAAAACCTCGGGGATTCGCAAGCTCAATCGTGAATCTGCCCATCAGGTTTCCGAATCCTTAGTTATTTTGTCTACTGCTGGGTCTGCGAATCTGACTAAATCTATCTCATAGACACAATCGCGACCAACCAAGGGGTGGTTGAAGTCAACAGTGATCTCGTCCTCAGCAACTTTGGTAACCCCCCCCGCCACACCTTCGCCATCCGGAAGAGTGAACTCCAAAAGCATTCCCGATTCCACCGCTCCAAAGCCTTCGAACTGGCTGCTCGGCAAGCACTGAATGTTCGTTTGATCGTAGGCCCCAAAAGCCTCGTCGGCCACCCCGATTACTACGCTGACATGTTCTTCCATCTTGTGGCCCAACAGAGCGCTCTCAACGATATCAGGCAAACTGCCCTCCCCGATCCTAATCTCAATCGACGTTTGTCTGGAATCTTCCAGGACCGTCCCGGCCACATCCAGTACACGGTAACGGATCAGGACCCTATCATTTGCTTGCACTGATCTCATCTATCGAGCGCCATTATGAGATTGTTTGCTGGGGCGGGTCCGAAAAAGTCCAAGGCTGTCGAAGATCACCACGACCGCCCCTATCGAGATCGCGGCATCAGCCACATTAAAAGCGGGCCAATGCCAGTTCCGCACATAAATATCGACAAAGTCAACTACGTAGCCCTGGTTCACTCGATCGATCAAATTACCTGTTGCCCCACCCAAAATCATGGCAAAGCCGATGTTCGTGACCTTCTCTTCAGGCCTTGCCATCCACAAACGCCACGCCAGATAAATTATCACCGTGGCCGCGACAAGAATAAAAAACCCTCTTTGCCAACCCCCGGCGGAAGCCAAAAAGCCGAAGGCCGCGCCATGGTTGTGGACCAGAATAAGTCGAAAACCGGGGATAACATCGACAGGCCCTACTGTCTCCAACCATCCCTGAAACAGCCTCTTACTGAGCCAGTCCCCAACTAGGAAAACGAACGCTAATAGCGCAAAAATACTACGCTGCCGGCCAGTTTTTGCCTCCATCCCCTTTTCCACCAATTCGATGTTGCTAGGACCGCTCGAACCATGCGCGGGCTGCCGCCGCGTCCATGGCGATCTGTGCTTTCAATGCGTCAAAGGAGTCAAAGCGCTGCTCGGGTCGAATCTTTGTCTTGAATTCAACGCGAACCCGTTCGCCATAGATGTCTTCTGAAAAATCGAAAAGATGGGTTTCAAGGAGGACCCGATCTCCCCCTACGGTTGGCCGAACTCCGACGTTCGCCACCCCTGGTTGCGGATCGGATCCCGGGAAGTGCATCAAAACAGCGTAGACACCCCAAACGGGGATATTGTCATGGGGCAGGATAATGTTGGCTGTTGGGAACCCGATCGTGCGGCCTCGCTTGTCTCCATGCGTGATCTTTCCGTGGATTGCGTACGGATAACCTAAGAGCGACCCAGCCGTGTCGAAGTCATCCTGCTTGAGCACCTCCCGAATTCGCGTGCTGCTGACCCGCTCGTCTCCAATCAAGTACGTTTCAACAATGCTGATACTGAAATCCCATTGCTCCCCGAGTTTACGTAACAAGTGCACATCACCGGTGCGCTTTCGGCCGAATCGAAAATCATCTCCGATCACCACGTGCCGAACCCCAATACCCTCAACAAGATATTTCCTGACGAAATCCTCCGCAGAAGTCTGGGAGAGGCTCTCGTTGAATCGCAGCGAGAACACTTGATCAACACCGGCTTCCGAAAGCTTTTCGAGCTTGTCCCGCCACCGCAACAATCTGGGGGGCGCATTCTGCGGACTAAAAAACTCGTGCGGATGCGGCTCAAAGGTCATCGCCGTTGCCTTTGCGCCTAAGGCTCGCGCCTTTTCTTTCAACAAAGCCAGTAGGCGGACATGCCCCAAATGCACTCCATCGAAGTTCCCGATAGAGACCACCGAGGGTCGGTGCTGCGCTTGGACGTTGTAGGGGTCGCGAATCAGTATCATCAGTTTTCAGGGGCCCTATTGGTATGCCCACTCGGGTTGGTCCTCCTCAATGACCTGCCCCAGCGGACGGCGTAGAGAAAAGATTTCTTC
>MDSX01052730.1_pt1 | contig 13798 bp, 10 predicted proteins | sample 811141 | NCBI WGS metagenome assembly MDSX01 (sample SAMN05326642, study PRJNA326480) | marine metagenome | isolation source: seawater | place: Atlantic Ocean: South East | collected 2010
CCCTCAATTCAATTGCGTTTTGTGACATGTAAGGTCTTTCAAAGTACTTGTGGGCTGTTCTTATTTTGGTATCTTCCCAATGCACATATGCTGGGTTATGCCCGACAGCAACCGAAAGGCTCAAAATGACAACACAAGCACCTGAAATTAAGATAGTAGATACTTTTCGAGTGGCATGTGATGGCGGGGAGGGTGCTCTAGGGCATCCGCGTGTTTGGTTGCAAATTTCGAGTAAAGAGGGTTGGGTTGAATGTCCTTACTGCGACGCAAAAATAGTACACAAAGATTTTGAGGATAGGATCTAAAAAATTTTTGAAAATCAGTTTGATAAAATTAAACTCTTGGGGCAACTTTATATTTTTTTAAAATAAAGTCAGGAAACACCAGACCAAGGGCTCATGCAATCGATAGACAAAAAGAAAAGTGCTAATCAAAAGAAGTAGAAGTGGCAGGTTTAATAAGTCTTGCTATAAACTTAAAAATAATAACCCAGGGACATTATCCTCATGGCATTTGGAAAAGGGCATAATCTTCATTTGATAGATGGCTCTGCATTTATCTTTCGTGCTTATCATGCACTACCACCACTGACACGAAAGTCAGATGGCCTTCCTGTTGGTGCGGTTGCTGGTTTCTGTAATATGTTGCAGCGATATGTGGAGGGTAATAAGGGCCCAGATGCTCCCACTCATGTTGCGGTAATTTTTGATTATTCTGGAAAATCTTTTCGAAATGAAATGTATGACCAATATAAAGCAAACCGGCCACCAGCACCGGAGGATTTGATACCACAATTTCCCCTTACTCGAGATGCGACGCGTGCCTTTAATATCGCTTGCAAAGAGATTGAAGGATTTGAGGCTGATGACATAATTGCAACGTTGGCTACTCAAGCTCGAACAGCGGGTGGATCATGTACGATTATTAGCTCGGATAAGGATATGATGCAGCTAGTTGGTAACGGGGTAGTTATGCTAGATGCAATGAAAAATAAACTAATTGACCGTGAAGGCGTGGTCGAAAAATTTGGGGTTTATCCTGAGCGGGTTGTTGATGTGCAAGCGTTGGCTGGAGATAGCGCTGATAATGTGCCTGGAGCTCCGGGAATTGGTATAAAAACTGCTGCTTTGTTAATTAATGAGTACAATAACCTAGAAGACCTCTTGGACCGAGCTGGAGAGATTACTCAACCAAAACGTCGTGAAAGCCTAATAGATAATAGGCTGCAAATTGAGTTATCGAAGAGGTTGGTCACATTAGATTGTAATATGAGCTTGGATTTCACACTTGATGATTTAGAGGTCAAGGATCCGGTACCCCAGGATTTACTAAGTTTTTTAGCTGAAATGGAATTCCGAACACTAACAAAACGTTTGGCGGACCAAATGGAAGTGGAAGCTCCACTCATTGAGGGTGCTGTTGTTTCAGAAGGAAACGGACCAGCCTTTGAAACTCCAGCGATAGATGCCTCAAAATATGAAACTATTTGTGATGCCTCCCAGCTGCGAGAGTGGGTAGATCGTATTTATGACTTTGGTTATGTGGCCATAGACACTGAAACCACTGGCCTTAATGATATGCGAGCTGATCTTGTAGGGATTAGCCTTTGTGTTGAGGCAGGAAGTGCAGCTTATCTACCCTTAAAGCATCGTGATGGTGAAGCAGATGATTTGTTTGGAGCCAATACTCTTGTTAAAGGTCAGATGGATATAGATGAGGCACTCGCAATTCTTAAGCCAACTCTGGAAGACACTGCCATTCTAAAAATTGGTCAAAACATGAAATATGACGCCAAAATATTGGCTCGTGTTGGGATTAAAATTGATCCAATTGATGATACCATGCTGATGAGTTACGTACAAAATGGTGGCTTGCATAACCACGGTATGGATTTTTTAAGTGAGCGATACCTGGGTCATGTACCTATCCCAATAAAAACTCTTTTGGGTACTGGGAAAACAGCAATAACTTTTGACAGTGTTCCAATAGATGAGGCTACAAGATATGCGGCAGAGGATGCGGATATTACACTGCGTCTTTGGCAGCATCTAAAGCCTCAATTACACCTTAAAAAAGTTACTAATGTCTATGAAACACTTGAGCGGCCACTAGTCCCGGTATTGGTGGAGATGGAAATGCATGGGATCAAAGTTGATAGGGATACTCTTAGCCAGATGTCCAACGGCTTTGCACAAAAAATGGCATCGCTCGAGTTTGAAATCCATGAGTTGGCAGGCCGTAGTTTTAATTTAGGCTCACCCAAACAACTTGGAGAGGTTTTGTTCGATGAAATGGCTTTGCCGGGGGGAAAAAAGGGTAAAACGGGAGCGTATGCTACGGGAGTTGATGTTTTAGAGGATTTGGCAACAGAGCACATACTTCCGGGACTAGTTCTTGACTGGCGCCAGCTGAGTAAACTAAAATCAACATACACTGACGCTTTGCAAGACCATATTCACCCTGAAACTGGTCGGGTCCATACATCATACTCGATTTCTGGGGCAAGCACTGGGAGACTGTCTTCGACTGATCCTAATCTACAAAACATCCCTATTCGAACGGAAGATGGACGGAAGATACGTCGTGCATTTGTGGCTGATCCTGGAAAGTCTTTAGTTGCCTTAGACTATTCTCAGATTGAACTCCGAATTCTTGCGCATATTGCTGATATAGAGAGTTTGAAGGAGGCCTTTTCTGATGGTGTGGATATTCACGCTCTTACTGCTAGTCAGATGTTTGATGTTCCATTAAATGAAATGACCCCCGAAGTTAGGCGGAAGGCTAAGGCAATAAATTTTGGAGTAATTTATGGTATTTCTGGCTTCGGGTTGGCACGAAATTTAAGAATACCTCGAGCTGAAGCACAAACGTTTATCAACACTTACTTTGAACGTTTTCCTGGAATCCGTACATATATGGATGACACTGTCCTTTTTGCCAAAGAAAATGGGTATGTTAAAACACTATTTGGAAGAAAAATTCACACGCCTGAAATTGGTGCTAAAGGCCCCCAAGCAGGCTTTGCAAAACGTGCGGCTATAAATGCTCCTATTCAAGGTACTGCAGCAGACGTAATTCGACGCGCAATGGTGCGTATGCCTGCTGCCATTGCTCATCTTCCAGCAAAAATGCTACTTCAGGTTCATGATGAATTATTATTTGAGGTAAAAGATACAGCTGTAGATCAACTGAAACTAATTGCAAAAGAAGTTATGGAAAAAGCTAGTTTGCCAGCAATTAAACTGGATGTACCATTAATTGTTGATGCCGGAGTAGGGCAAAATTGGGCTGAAGCTCATTAAAGTTTTATTTATAAATTATAATAAAAAGTTATATGAAAAAACTCATTAAAATAAAGTACAAACAACAGGGGTGACCTCATGGCAAAGCGCAGACTTTCTGCTGAAACCATAGCAGCACAAGCTGGTGGTTACGTCGATCGGGCAAGTGGTGGGGTAGTGCCGCCTATTCAGCCCAGTACTACATTCGTTCGAGATCGTGATTACGAACCTCATAAGAGTGGAAACATCTATGCTCGAGATGATAGTGATACGGTTAAGGAAGCGGAGAATATATTGGCTCGCCTGGATTCTGCCAAGACAGCACTTTTGTTTCCAAATGGTATGGCTGCTATTGCAGCAGTATTCAGGGCGCTACCATCTAATTCAACCGTTATTGTACAATCTCAAATTTATTGGGGTACCACCAAGTGGGTTCGAGAGTTTTGTTCTCGACGTGGATTGGTGTTGGTTGAGAGTGATTTAAGTAAACCAAAAAATTTGGAAAAACTCTGTATGAGCCACAAACCAGAAATGGTTTTTATTGAGACGCCGTCCAATCCTTGGTTGCGCTGTACAGACATCGCTCATGCCTCTAAAACAGTCCAAAATTGTGGTGGACGACTGGTAGTAGACGCAACTGCTGCCACACCAATTTTGACCCGTACTTTAGATTTTGGTGCTGATATTGTGATGCATTCAGCCACAAAGGGGCTGAACGGACATTCAGATGTTTTGGCTGGTGTCCTAGCCACTAATACACCAGATTCGTCTCATTGGATGGCAATTATTGCAGATCGTCATGATGCTGGAGCTGTAATTGGTAGTTTTGAAGCATGGCTACTAATACGTGCTATGCGTACTTTGCATCTACGCGTTGAACGGATGTCAAAAAATGCCCAAATAGTGGCAGAATATCTTTCAAATCATCCGAAAGTACAAAATGTTTTCTATCCTGGTTTAACCGATTTTGAAGGACATAAAGTTGCAAAGCTGCAGATGACAGGGGGCTATGGCTGCCTTTTATCGTTTTGCATAAAAGGAGATGCTTCAAATGCATTGCGAATTGCTGGCAGGTTAAACCTATTTCATCGCGCAACCTCAATGGGTGGGGTAGAAAGTCTTGTTGAACACAGACATACTATTGAGCCTGATACAGGTATTCCGGAGAATTTGTTGCGGCTTTCTGTTGGTATAGAAAATGTTGATGATTTGATATTAGATCTTGGGCAAGCTTTGGAATGAATTTATTTTTTAATCGAATTTTAGACCTAATAACAATTTGCTGATTATTTTTAACAAACCGTTCAACGTGCTGTCACAGTTTACAGATAATTCTAATAACAATCTTGAACGGGAAACATTATCTTCTTATGTCTCTATTCCTGATGTCTATCCTGCAGGTCGTTTGGATCGTGACAGTGAGGGACTTCTTTTGCTAACCGACAATGGCAAACTCCAAGCCCGTATCAGCCAGCCAGAGAATAAAATGCCTAAAACTTATTGGGTACAAGTAGAAGGCATCCCAGCACCAGATAAAATTTCCAATTTAGAGGAAGGGGTGCTTTTGAGGGATGGTATGACCAGTCCTGCAAAAGCTCGTATTATATCTGAACCAAAAAACCTTTGGACCCGTAATCCACCTATTCGCAAACGCAAAACAGTATTAGATAGTTGGATTGAATTGACTGTTTTTGAAGGTAAAAACCGGCAGGTTCGACGCATGACAGCGGCAATAGGTCACCCAACGCTTCGTCTTATCAGAGCACAAATAGGGATTTGGTCTTTAGGTGGTTTACAGCCTGGTGAATATTACTCCGTCACGTAATGGCTTTGCAAAATCTACCATTAGATTAGAGTGAGACTATGCAACAGCTGAATCTTAATATCGATAATGGGTTGGCCACCGTCACTTTAAATCGACCAGAAAAGAAAAATGCTCTGTCAGAAATTTTGTTTGAGGAGCTTTTTGAGGTGGGTAGCAATCTTCAGAAAACTGAACACTTACGTGCTGTTATCTTAACCGGTGCTGGCGATGATTTTTGTGCAGGAATTGATCTAAAATTTTTGCAGACACTTTTACCACGTTTAGAGGAAGTTAGAGTGAAAATGCGCAATCCAGCAACGGGTGAGCTTGCTAATTGGTTTCAAAGACCTTGCTATATTTGGCGCCAACTTAACGTCCCAGTAATTGCAGCCATAGAGGGAATTTGTATTGGTGCTGGATTGCAGCTAGCTTTATCTGCAGATGTTCGTTTAGCGGGCCCGTCGACACGCATGGGTATTATGGAAGCTAAATGGGGTCTAATTCCTGATATGGGAATTACTCAAGCACTTCCTCAGCTAATGAGGGCTGATCAGGCTAAGGAATTAATGATGACGGCCCGTATATTGGATGCAAAGACATCAGAAAAAGCTGGTCTTATTACTCGAGTTGTTAATAATCCTTTAGCAGCTGCAAAAGATTTGGTTAAAGAGATCATGGGTCAGAGTCCGGAAGCTGTTAATGGCAGTAAAGCCCTTATAGATCAGACATGGAACTTGTTGCCAGGCTCTGGTTTGGCCATTGAAGCGCAGATACAGTCTGAAATTATGGGTAGTCCAAACCAGATTGAAGCTGTTTTAGCTGGAATGGCAAAACGCCCTGCGAAATTTAAATAAGTACTAAATTAGAAATTAAACTTTATGGAAATTAAGGCTTTTGAAGCAAATAAAAATTAGCACCAGTTACCAGTTGTTAAGTCTCTAAATCATTAGATGGTATGATGGGAAAGAAGGTCTCTTTTGAAATTAAGCCGAACCAACTTTGACCATCAAGACTTTTATGTATGCCGATATCCACCAAGCGGTAGAAACTTTTTCGATCGATAAGGGCTTCAAGTTCACTGCGAACAAGAATGTATGGTGAAGGTTCTCCTGTTAGTTCATTGCGTTCAATCCGAATTGGATTTTTTGGACCAGCAATCATTTTGTCACCAACGTGCGTAGTAAAATGCAAGTCTCCATCAATCTGGTCGAAATCTACTGCCACGAAGGGTGCATCGTCTACAATTATTCCAACTTTTTCAACGGGGGTAACAAGAAAATATTTGCCCTTCTCACGTTTTAAAATTGAAGAAAACAATTTTACCAATGCTGGCCTGCCAATTGGTGTTCCGAGATAAAACCAAGTTCCATCTCTAGCAATTCGAATATCAAGGTCCCCACAAAATGGTGGATTCCAAAGATGCAGAGGTGGTAAACCCCTGCTTTTTTTTGCAGCATTAACACTTGCAACAATGTTATCCGCTGATGGGGTTTTTAAAATTTTTCCACTCAACTCTTTCCGCCCCTTTTCGCCGTGCTAACCTATATATAGAAAAGTTATAATTTATAAAAGGCACCATCATGGCTGAACCAGATTCGCTTGTCACGCAAATAAAGAAACTCGGTGAAAAACTTGATGAAGCACGAGCGATGATCAGTCAGGTTTTTATCGGCCAAGATCGGGTCGTTGATCTCGCTTTAATAACGATCTTAAGCGGTGGTCATGGAATTTTGGTAGGATTGCCGGGTTTGGGTAAAACCCAGTTAGTAGAAACGCTTTCAATTGTTATGGGCTTAGATGGCAATCGTGTACAATTTACGCCTGACTTGATGCCAGCTGATATTTTGGGTTCTGAAGTTTTAGATACGGCGTCAGATGGGACAAAGTCTTTTCGATTTATAAAGGGGCCAGTTTTTTGCCAGTTGCTCATGGCTGATGAAATAAATCGTGCCAGTCCGCGAACGCAGTCCGCACTGTTGCAAGCTATGCAAGAAAAAGAAGTCACAATTGCTGGGCAAAATTGGCAGTTAGGATCCCCGTTTCATGTTTTAGCAACTCAAAACCCGATTGAACAGGAGGGCACTTACCCGCTACCAGAAGCACAGCTGGATAGGTTTTTATTGGAAATCCAGGTCCAATATCCTGATCGTATGGCCGAAAAAGACATCTTACTGGCGACCACCGGGGTAGAGGAACCGGCTTTAAGCTCAGTTTTTGCCTCAGGCCAGATTTTAGAAGCACAAAATTTAATCCGCCGTATCCCGGTCGGGGATAGTGTTGTAGAATTAATTCTGGATTTAGTGCGTGCTTTTCGACCGGACGATCCCTCTGCTAACAATTTGGTTCGAGAAAATATGCGTTGGGGCCCTGGGCCACGTGCCTCTCAGGCTTTAATGCTTGCAATTCGTTCCCAAGCATTGCTGCGTGGTGACTTAGCTCCGTCCGCTGCAGATGTGGCCTTACTCGCACCAGCAATTTTAAATCACCGAATGGCAATGGGTTTTGCTGCGCGTTCACGAGGTATGACCCAATTGGAGTTAATAGATGAAGTTACAGATTCTGTCATACAAAAGAGTGCTCTGTCTTGACTGGTGAAAAACTTATGCATGCGGGACTAGATCTTGCCACAGGCTGGCCGCAGTTACTGGCTAAAGCCGAACTTCTTGCTGATAGTTTCGTAACTGGTGGGCATGGTCGTCGGAGGGCAGGTTTTGGAGATACTTTCTGGCAATTTCGTCCAGCTCGGGAGGGGGACCATCTTAAAGAAATTGATTGGCGAAAAACAGCACGTTCAGATGATAAATTTGTTCGTGAACATGAATGGCAAGTGGCTCAATCGATTCAATTTTGGGTTGATAGTAGTGCTAGCATGCAATTCTCTAGCTGTGGCGAAAGCAAACATGTGCGTGCAGCTTGCTTAACTTTAGCGTTAGCGATCCTACTTACCAATGCTGGAGAACGAGTTGGCACGGTTGATGGTAAAGTATCGATTAAATCAGGCCATCAGCAGGTTCATAAGATAGCACAACTTTTAACCATGGAAGCGAATACAGATTTTGGTATTCCAGAAATTGATTATTTTCAGCCCAATAGTCATGTGATTTTCGCCTCTGATTTTTTTGGTGAAATAAAACAGATTAGAAAAGCAGTGCGTGTAGCAGCTGAATTACAGATATCTGGAATGCTTTTGATGGTTTTGGACGCTAAAGAAATTAGTTTTCCGTATACTGGGCGAACAGTTTTTGAAAGTATGGCGGGAATAATAAGGCATGAAAGTCAAAAAGCGGATAGTTTAAAATCAAAATATCAAGCCGCTTTGCTAGATAGAAAATCTCAATTGGCTTCTTTGGCAGAGTCTGTAGGCTGGCAATTTCATTGTCACACCACTAACTCTTCACCCACTGATGCACTAATATGGCTTTATCAGGCTTTAGAGGGTCGTCGGTGAATTTTTTTTGGGGATTGGGATTTATTACACCATGGGTTCTTGTAATACTCTTAATTGTGCCAATTTTGTGGTTAGTACTTCGTGCAGTCCCACCAGCACCAAAAAGAATACGCTTCCCTGGAGTTTCTTTACTTATTGGACTTAAAGATAATGATGTCCAATCAGATAAGACTCCTTGGTGGCTTCTGTTTTTACGCGCTATAATTTTTTGCTGTTTGATTGTTGGTTTTGCAGGTCCAATTTTTAATATCGAACCTGTTACTAACCCAAAAAATGATCTGTTGATTGTCATGGAAGGTAGTTGGGCTGATGCTGCTAATTGGAAAGAAAAAAAAGAAGTTGCCCTGCGAGTTGTAAGGACGGCTGGAAGCACTGGACGGAAAGTGGCTTTCCTTCAGTTGACTGACTCGTCTTGGAAGCCAGTTTTTTCTGCAGCCTCAATAGCGGGAAAAAAAATTCAAGCCGCTTATCCAAATGCTTGGTTGCCAGATTTAAATGTTGCGGAAATAATAGCTAATCTGGGGGATTTTGACTCTTATTGGATAGCTTCTGGTTTGCAGTGGCCTGGTCAAAGTAAATTTAGAGACGCGCTTTTAAAGAGAGGCAGCGTAAAGGTTTTACTGCCTGAAGCTAATTTATTCGGGCTATTGCCAATTAGTCTTGGTGCTAAAGGGGTAGAAGTTCATGGTGTTAGATTGGACGCCAAAAAAGATGAAAATGTTCGTATTGATGTTAAGGGGTTGGATCCTTCTGGTATAGAAAGAACCTTTCAAACTAATTTTTTAAAATTTAAAGAAGGTACATCGCAAACTTCTCAAACTCTTGTTTTACCAAGAGAGCTACGCAATAGAATGACCAAAATTGTTGTTGTGGATCAAAGTTCTTCAGCAGGAGTACGCATAATCGGTGACAATACTCTTCGTCCAGAGGTTGCGATTATTTCTGGAGACTTTAGTGCCCGCGAGGGTTTGAAATTATTATCTCCAGAGCATTATCTAACTAAAGCCCTCGAACCTTACACTGATTTGATTCAGGGTACTATTGAAGACGTTTTATTGGCTAATCCGAATGCAATAATTTTTGCTGATGTAGCCAATTTTACTTCCAAAGCTGCCATAGTTGAGTGGGTTGAGGAAGGTGGTACTTTAATACGCTTTGCTGGCCCTAACTTGGCATCTGCGCAATACGAGGTTGAGAAAATAGATCCTCTAATGCCAGTTAAGTTAAGGATGGGAGGACGGTCTTTAGGTGGTGCTATGTCTTGGGGGTCGCCAAAGACTTTAAAAACTTTTGAAAACAACTCTCCATTTTTTGGATTGAAAACGCCGGACGAGGTTATTGTCATGGCCCAGGTTTTAGCTCAACCTACTCCTGATCTTTCTGCGCATGTGATTGCGCGTTTGAGCGATGGTACACCGTTAGTTACACGAAAGTTGGTGGGTGAGGGTCAGGTAGTACTTTTTCATGTTACGGCCAATACAGATTGGTCGAACTTGCCAATTTCTGGACTTTTCGTTTCAATGCTAGATCGCCTTGTTAATAATGGCCCGGCTGAATATTTCGAACCTCGTGATTTGACTGGAACTACTTGGAAGCTCAGTTACGAACTGGACGCATTTGGCAATTTAAGTGCAGTTGATGATCGTTCTGGAATTGATGGGCAAACTTTGTTCGATACTGGGATCACAAGCAAAACACCTCCTGGAGTTTACGAGGGGAGAAAAACTCTTTGGACACGAAACGTACTAAAAGAAAATGAACTTTTTAGGTCATCAAATTGGCCATCATCAGTGAATTTGGTTGAACCTTCTTTACAACAGCCACAACCACTTATGGCATGGCTATTGATTATAGCTTTAGTATTTCTTGGGCTTGATGTTTTCTTGTCTCTTTGGCTTTCTGGGAAGCTCTCGGGGGTTGGGCTAGCATTTGTACTTTTGTTTAGCTTCATAAATTTTACGCCCCAGGGTTTAATGGCTCAGCCTGTTGATGATCGTGCTATTGCAGCTACTCGAGATGTCATTCTTGCATTTGTACGGACCGGCGACCGTGTTCAAGATGAAATATCGTTTGCAGGATTGTCAGGTCTTTCTTTAGCATTAAGTCAAAGAACATCAATTGAGCCAGCGGCACCTTTCGGTGTTTCTTTGGATGTTGACGAACTTTCTTTCTATCCATTCCTTTATTGGGCAATAACTCCTGGACAGGCTCTACCAACGGCAGAGACGTTGAGAAAGTTAAACCGTTATCTAGAAGGTGGTGGCTTAATTTTATTTGATACTAAAGATGCTGAGTTTTCTCAGTTTGGACAAAGTACAATTGAAGAGAATATTCTAAAAAAGATAACTATTGGTTTAAATTTACCACCAATTTCTCGCATTACAAAAGACCACGTGCTCACTCGCAGCTTTTATCTTTTACAAGATTTTCCTGGGCGTTATGCAGGAGGCACTGTTTGGGTGGAGGCAAGTTACACTTCAAAAATGAAAACAGCAGGGGTGCCCTTTAGCAATTCAAACGATGGTGTCACTCCTGTTGTGATAGGTGGGAATGATTGGGCTTCTGCTTGGGCTATCGATGGTCTGGGGCTGCCTCTTTTGCCGGTTGGCCGTGGTGTTTCTGGCGACAGACAAAGGGAAATAGCACTACGCTTTGGGATAAACCTAATTATGCACACGCTTACAGGAAATTATAAATCTGATCAGGTTCATGTGCCGGCTCTTCTGAAGCGTTTGGGAAAATGACACAAAACATCGTATTTTTCGACCCTTTAGCTTCTCACTCGGTTCTTGGATTGATTTTTGTATTTTCTATTATTTTTCTGTTTGCCTCGTTGGTTCGGGGCTTGCCGGGTTGGCCTTGGCGCAGTTTAGCTGTGATCTGTGTTCTAGTATTTTTGGGCAATCCGTCATTAAGGATTGAAAAACGTAATTTAGAGCCAGATGTGGTGATTATTGTTTTAGATAACACTATGAGCCAGAGCCTAAAAAACCGGCCAGAGCAAAACATGAGAGCTTTGGAGCATTTAACTAAAGAACTGGCTTCTCGACCCAATACTGAAACCCGAACTATTGAGCTGTCAGATGCTGCAGGAGATAAAGGGTCCTTACTAATGTCTGCGGTAGCAAGTGCGATTTCTAAAGAAGCAAAGGACCGCTTGGCAGGGGTAATTATTATTTCTGATGGTCAAATTCATGATGCTGACTTGGCTCCAATTATGGATGTACCTTTACATCTTTTACTAACCGGTCAGCCAGAAGATTGGGATCGAAGGTTGGTCGTAAAAGACGCTCCAGGGTTTGCCATTTTGGGTGAGCCTGCAATTTTGTCAATTATGCTGCAAGATCAGGGTTCCGCGCCACAAACATCATTCGCTGAGTTTTTTCTTTCAGTTGATGATGGCCCCAATCTTAAATACGAAATCCCCGTGAACCAATTCGTTGAGGTTGAGGTTCCATTATTGCATGGTGGCATTAACGTTTTACAATTTTCTACACCAGAAATTTCTGGTGAGCTTACAGGCAAAAATAATTCGGCGGTCGTTCGGATAAATGCAGTTAGAGATCGATTGAGGGTTTTACTGGTTTCTGGTATCCCACATCCGGGCGAGAGGACTTGGAGAAATCTTCTAAAATCTGACAGCAGTGTTGATTTAGTACATTTTACCATTTTACGCCCACCAGAGAAGCGAGATGACGTACCTGTTGCTGAATTGTCATTGATTGCATTTCCAACACGAGAATTATTTCTGGAAAAGATTGATGAGTTTGATTTAATTATTTTTGATCGATACAAGCGACGGGGTCTTTTACCAGCCTCTTACTTTGAAAGTATTTCAAACTACGTACGCAAAGGTGGTGCAGTATTGGTTGCCGCAGGACCTGATTATGCTGGAGTTAACAGTCTCTATCGATCTCCTTTGGGTTCTATTCTGCCAGGACGGCCAACCTCACGAGTTTTTGAGGAGCCAATTTTACCAGTCGTCACAGACCTAGGATATAAGCATCCGATAAGTGAAGGCCTAGAGAGTTTTGCCTCTGATCAAGGTTGGGGGCGCTGGCTACGTCAAATCGAATTGGAGGCCACTTCTGGTAATGTCTTGCTGACTGGAAAACGGGAACGTCCCTTGCTTTTAGTTGATCGCGTTGGAAATGGACGGGTCGCTCTTTTAGCGTCTGATCACGCTTGGCTGTGGGATCGTGGGTTTGAAGGTGGTGGCCCACAAGCAGAGCTGCTGCGCAGGATTGCCCATTGGTTGATGAAGGAACCGGATCTTGAGGAAGAGTCTCTCTTTGTTACTCCAACTGAAAATGGATTAAGAGTGACCCGTCGAACTATCAAAAAGGAAAGCATTTCTGATCTTGAAGTTGTTGCTCCAAATGGAGATCTGAATTATTTGCGTTTCGATAAAAAAGCCCCTGGGCGTTATGAAACTTTAATTATTGGTGATCAGGAGGGTCTTTATCGATTGAAATCGAATGATCTGGAAGTGGTTGCTGCAATGGGACCGATTGCGCCACGCGAGCTTTCACAGACTATCGCCTCTGTAGATGCTTTTAAACCCACTTTAGCTAAAACCGGTGGTGGTTTTAAATTAATTTATTTAGGGCTGCCAAAGTTGCGCAACATCCGGAGTGGACGTGCAGCCTATGGTCGTAATTGGGTTGGCCTGATATCGCGCAATATACAGTCCACCCAAGGTGTAGAACTTAAACAGCTCCTTCCTTCTTGGATTTATCTTATTTTGGCTTTGTCAAGCTTGCTAATTGGTTGGTTAAGAGAAGGCCGTTAAATATTGTTATCGAATTCGTAAGTTAGATCGATTTAATTGATCAATTGATGTGCATCCCATCAATTTTAAATCTCGTTCTAACTCCATTTTGTATTGATTAAGCGCTCTTTCAACGCCTGCTTGACCTGCTGCACCTAAAGCATAGAGATAAAGTCGCCCACCTGAACAAGCTTTTGCACCGATAGATAAAGCTTTTAAAACATGTGTGCCCCTTTGGACTCCTCCTTCACAGATCACGTCTATCTTATTCCCAACTGCATCCACAATTTCTGCTAATTGATCAAAAGGAGCGCGGGAGCCATCTAATTGACGTCCACCGTGATTTGACACCATTATGCCAGTGGCACCAATATCTACGGCCTTCTTAGCATCCGCAACGCTCATTATTCCTTTTAGGGCAAAGTGACCGTTCCATTGTGCGCAAAGTTTTTCTGCATCTTTCCAATTCATCGATTGGTCAAGCATTGTTGAGA
>MDSX01012389.1_pt1 | contig 13797 bp, 9 predicted proteins | sample 811141 | NCBI WGS metagenome assembly MDSX01 (sample SAMN05326642, study PRJNA326480) | marine metagenome | isolation source: seawater | place: Atlantic Ocean: South East | collected 2010
ACTCAGTTTCGGAGTGTGCAGAGACTCATACAGTGCAAACTCGACTGACGTCGCCGCCTGCTCCTTTCGTGGCGGCGGCCACCACGATGGTGCGCCCGCGCGGCCCGATCTACTGTGCGCTGCGGGCGCCCACGCCGTCAGGGAGGACGACCGTTGTAATTATCAAGACGGTCGACTGGCACCTGAACTCCTTCGGGCTGTCGACCGTCTTCCGGTCGACCCATATTCTTTTTCCCGAGTTACATATTTCTTAGAAATCTAGGAGGGCTGTACGACCGTAGGGGGGGCCGCTCGGCTCACGTATTTAGGCCAGTTTCAATCAATGCTAGGTGTTCCTAAGTCGAGTAAGAGTCGAGTAAGTCGGGACGGATCAGACCCGCAGCGTCGTCTTGATGTTCATCGCGGCCAGCTCATTCGTCAAGTACTTGAAGACGAACGGGATGCTCACAACCTCGACGCCGTCGCCGTGGCCGCACGCGCGGCAGTGCGGCTGGCGTGTTGCGGCGTTGGCGGCGGCGCCGCCGACACGGCGCGCCGACTGCACCATCGGCGCGAGGAGTGAGCCGCACGTGGCACAGACGAGCGCTTTGTGCTCGTCAGAACAGCGGAACAGGCGGTCGTGCACAAGGAAGGCGGCGCCATGCGCGAGGAGCGCATCGCGTTCCATCTCGCCGAGGCGGATGCCGCCGTGCACCTTCCGTCCCTGCACGGGCTGCCTCGTCACCGGGTTGATTGGACCCCGCGCGCGCACCTGGTGCTTATCGGAGACCATGTGGCGGAGTCGCTGGTAGTACACGACGCCCACGAAGATATTCACCTGCAGCTCGGTGCCGTACACGCCGCTATACAGCGTCTCGGTGCCGTGGTACGCGTACCCCGCAGCCGCGAGCTGCTCGCCGAAGGCGTCCACGGCCCGCTCCTTCTCGTCGTACTGGAAGGGGGTCGAGTCCTGCCGTAGCCCATGCAGCGCGCCCGCCTTCCCCGCCATCGACTCGAGCAGCATGCCGATGGTCATCCGCGACGGGAACCCATGCGGGTTGAATAGGATATCGGGGACCAGGCCGCTCTCGGAGAATGGCATGTCCTCAGCGGGCCACAGTCGCGACATCACGCCCTTCTGCCCGTGGCGCGACGCAAACTTGTCGCCCGGGATCGGATTGCGGTTGAAACGTAGCTTGATCTGCGCGGCCTCGCACCCGGCTGCAGAGCCGTCGCCGCCGAGCAGCTGGACGCCCTCGACGACCGCCTCGTCGGTGTACTTGTGCCGCTTGAGCGTGTGCCGCCCCGTCGTCTCGTCGACAATCGCGCAAAGCGGGTCGTCGTGCTTTAGCCGCGCCCCAACCGGCGGCAGCCCGTCCTCGCCGAGGCGCTCGCAGAAGAGCCGCCCATCGCGCTCCTCGTTCGGCGCGTGTGGTCCTTCCTCCGCCGCGGCCGCGCGATTGCCGAAGCGATGGGCGAGGGGCTCGCCTTTCCTCCGAAGCACGTTGAGGTCGACAGTGACGGTGATATGCAGCGACGCATGCGCCAGGCCGCGCTCGAGGGACATCTTGTTCACGATCATCGCGTCCTCCATGTCGTACCCGGTGTAGGAGATCACCGCAACAACCGCGTTCGTGCCGAGGGCGTACTCGTCGAGCGCGTACGCGCCGTAGTTGGAGTTCCGTACGATCGGAGACTGCGGTGTCTGCAGCCGATACGCCTTCGTGTCAACACGGTGCGGCGCGGCGTGGTACGGCGTTCCCATGGTCTGCTTGCCCATCTGGCACTGGTACATGTTGCGTGGCGACTGATTGAAGTCGCAGAAGGGCGTGATCGACGCAACGAGCGAGAAGAGGGCGGTCGGCGAGGTCTCGGAGTGCGTCGCGTGAGGGCCGATGTCGTCGCGGCCGTACGCGATGCGCAGCGTCGTCTGCTCCAACGAACCGATCTGCTCGAGCGCACCGAGCTGAATGTTGACCACCGGCCGCAGGAAGCGCGCGGGACCGCTGAACACGAGCAGCGCTGGGAAGCGGCCAGCGCCATCGGAGGGCACCAGCGCGATTTCAAGCGTGCGTACTGCAGCCGCGACCTCGGCCGGCACTGCTGCCGCCGACGCGCCGTCGCCTCGACCTCGCACCTTGAGGCGACGCAGGGCTCCTTCGACGGCGGCCGCTGCGGTGTCGGGGACGCGGGCGATCAGCTCGCCATCGAAGAGGATCGGGAGGTGTGTTGCCGTCGGCAGCGTGGCGCCGAGCGGGAGAAGCACAGCGCCCGCCGCGGCGGCCGCAGCACCGATGACGTGCGCGACCGCGTCGCGGGGAGGCGTGAGAACCGCGACGTGGCAAGCAACGGCGAGGTGATTGAGGAGGCCGCACGGCGACCCGTCAGGCGTGTGCACGGGGCAGAGGAAACCCCACGAGTCCGGGAGCAGCTTGCGGACGGATGTGGTACGCAACTGCGCAAAGAAGGCGCCGCGATGGATGGAGCGGAAGTGTGCGAGGTATCGCCAGTAGTTGAGGCGCTCGGCAACAATGGTATACCCTGCCGACTGCTGCAGGTCCAGGCCCGTCTCGGAGACGAGGTTGCCCGTCGCGAGGAAGTAGGTGAGCTTCTGCCCGACGTCTTTCATCTTGCCCAGCCCTTTGTCGAGGCAGCCGCGGAACCATCGCGCGTCGCGAAAGTCGGCGTCGTCCGCGGCGCCCTCGATCTTCTTGACGACGGCGTCGCGGACAGCGGCGAGGAATGCACGCAGCTTCTCCTGCAGGATCATTAGCCACAAGTGCCCTGGGAGGAGCATCTCCTGGTTGACCAGCGAGTCCGGCGAGTCCTCGGCGCAACGCTCGGCGGCGAGGGCATACAGCTTCTGCAACATGAGCAACAGCAGCTCCCACTTCGCGTCCACGGCCTCAGCGGCCAAGTGAACGAGCACGTGCCTTCGGAGCAGCAGCCGCCCAACCTCGGCGTCGGTGAGCCGTGCGGGTGGTCGGAGAATCGGCCGGAAGCGCGCGCCAAGGAATGAGAGGCACTGGTCAGGTGTGTGGAGCGCTTCCGGGAGGCGCGCCGCCTCGAGCAGCATCAGCTGCAGCCGGTCACACACGAACGAGTCGGACGTGTCTCCGCCGCAGCCGCGGTGGAAGAGCTCAGCATCAGAAGTCGGCCGCAGGGCGCGCAGCAGCAGCACGAGCGGCACAAAGAATTCCTGCTTCGACACGGTCAGGCGAAGCTTCGCGTCGCCACCCTCGAGCAGATGAAGCGCGACCGTCTGGGACGATTGGTCGGGCCGCGCGCAGCGGATGACGGTCGCGTACTGGGTGAAGCCAGGGCCACGATTGCGGTATGTCGGGCGGCTGATCGCGACAACATGGTTGCGCCGCGGCACGACCAGGAGGCGGATAAGCCGCTCATTGCCGTTCACGATAAAGTAGCCTCCGCACTCGGTGGCTTCCTCGTGGCGCCGCACAAGGGAAGCCGCCGACAGTTCGCGCAGGTGACACCGTTTCGAGCCGACCATCACCGGCACTGCGCCGAGGCGCACTTGCAGGCGCTCCACATCGCCGTCGCCCAGCCGCCGGCACAGTGTCGCATGCAGGGCACCGCGGTACGTGAGCCCGCGCGTGCGGCATTCACTCGGCCATAGCCGCTCGCCACCCTGTATCGTGCCGTGGTCCGTGCGCATCGGTCTCGCCACCGCTACCGACTCCAGCCAGAAGCACAGTGGTCGGGAGTCGGCAGAAGGATGCGCCACCTCCTCCGGTTCGAGTGCGGCGACGGCCTGCTCGAGACCTGCGTCTAGCGCGTAGTCGAAAGATTCGATGTGGGGCGCAAACAGCCGCCTCAGGCGCCCGTCGCAGTCCGGCTGCGACGAGACTTCGTTCATGACCTCGTGGCTGGCTCAGGAATTCCTACAAGTACAGGCCGGAGCCTCCTTCTCTCCTTGAGGCCGAGGAATTCCCTCTACCTCTGGTCTCTAATGTACCTTGAGCAGTGGAGTCTGGGTCCGGCTTTACGACGGCAGAGGAGGCATGTACTGACTGTCTCAAACGAAATTCGAGGGCTGCTGGGGTAATTGCTGCACGCCACACACGCGCCCGCGCCCGATCATTCACACGCGCGCCGACGAGTCCGGACGGACAAATCAGTTGAAGAAGCTCGGCTTCTTGCCTTCGAAGCCCGGCCGGGCACGGTCGCGCTTCGACTTGTTTTTCGTCTTGCGCGCGGCGAGATTGCTCTTGCGCGTGTCCTGCTTCTCTCGCTTCGCGTCGGCGACGGTCTTTTCGCGGGCCTTCCAGTCCTGTGCGCTCTTCTTCCGCTGGCGCTCTTTCTGCCGCATCGTCTTTCGCAGGAGCGCCGGGTCATCTTTCTGCTTGATGCCGCTCGCCTTCTCGAGCGCCCGCTCCCACACGCCTATTTGCGCGTCCTCGCCGCCCTCCGCCGTTCGCACACGGCGCGCGCGCGCTTTCTCCTCCGCCTGCGCCAGCAGCTGCGCATGGCCCAGCTTCCGCTTTCGCTTCCATCCCCTGGAGGGCCCAGCGGCGCCCGTCAACTGGTTGAAATCCATCTGGCTGGCATCGGAGACGCCGCTCGTGGCGGCGGTGCGCGCCGCCGCCGTCGGTGGCGCCGCGTGCGCGCCGGTTGCGCCGTCCGGCACGCTGGAGTCAGCGGGCTTCGCGCGCTTCGGCGCCTTGAGCGCCGCCTTGCGCGCAGCCTTGTGCTCGTGCGCGCCGACGCGCGGCCTGGCCTCGCCGCCGCGATTGGCGCGCAGCTGGTGCAACCGCTCCGCGAGGCGCTCGCGCAGCTCGGCGACGGAGCTCGCAGACGGGGCCGCGATCCCCGAGAGAACGCCGCCCTTGGCATCGTCTCCGACGCCACCAATGTGCGCATCGCCAGTGTCGCTGCCCTCGTCCTCTTCACTTCCGTCAACGAGGTCGCCGCGTGTCGTTGCCTCCGACGCCGAAATTTCTCGCTGCTTGTCGAGGGAGGTGGGCTGGGCCGGGTCGAGGCGTGCCCGCTTGCGCTCGCGCGCCGTGATCTTGTGCTGGTGCTTCTCTTCTGCTCGCGGCTTCGCAATGTGCTTCTGGAACCGCCGTGCCGTCGCGCTATCGGCCGCGTCGGTCGACACGTAAAACCTGGGCTGGATCATCGAGATCAGCCGTTCCAAGTAGCCGGAGTGCTGGGCCAGACGCGACCGCGACATGGAGCACGGAGACACGCGCTGTGTGAAGGAATCCTACTGTACTTGTACTCGCTGGGTAGGACGAAGTACTCGGTACTGCCACAGACGCGCTTGAGAGCAGCACTGTAGCGCTTGAGAGCCTAGAGACCCCATCTGCACTCGGGGATCTCGACGGTGACTGGCGTGTCGCCGGGCACGCGATTCTTCGTGCCGTCGGCGCTGGGCAGCTCCATCAGGAGAACGCCGTTGAAGTTGCGCGCCCGCCACGCGTGTGTAGTCAGCGCGTCGAACTCGGCGTGCTGGTCGACCTCGAGCGTCTTCCACGCGCGCTCGCCACCCGCGTGGTCCATGAACGACAGCTTGACGGGGTAGCGCGCTCGGTTGGAGAAGATCAATCTGACGGGCGAGCCGCCACTGGCCGACGCGAGGCCCTCCGTCGGCGCCGGGCACCCGGGCAGCGCCGCCTCCTGCTCGTCCCAGCTCGGATCACCCGTCGGCGGGTGGCACATTGCGCCGCGGCCATCGGCGAGGTCCTTGCAACACACATCGCCGGCGCACCCGGCGGCGCACGAGCACGACGAGCCGTCGTCGAAGTGGAGGGCGGAGACACGGCGGCGGCGTGTGCGCGAGACCGGCACCGTCTCGAGCGGGACGTGAAGGTGGGCGAGGACGGCGTCCGAGGGGCGGAGCTCAAGGAGCTGCGGGTCGCGCGCGACCAGTCCCTCAGCGATCGCCGACTGCCCCGGCGCCGCCTCGCCCGCAAGCTTGCGCGCCATCCACGCGTCCCACTTCAGGGTGAGCACCGGGTCGTGCCCGGGGTCGAACTTGCGAGCGGTGATCGCCGGGCCGACGACGCTTGTCGTCGACGCGTTGAGGAGCATCGGGCCGCCGAGGGTGTGCCAGCCGAGCTGCGCCCAGTACTCGTTCGGGTCGTCGTACTTGGCGTGCGGCCAGTCGAGGTAGCGCAGGTTGTGCGCGACGACGCCGTGGCGGAAGGAGGAGTGCATTGCGATGGTCGCGAGGTACACCTCGTCGGGCAGCAGCCGCCGCTCGAAGATTCTCGTCCATCGGTGCGCTTCGGGGTGCTTTATCAGGTACGAGCAGAAGGCGGCCGACAGTACCACCCACTGTGAACCGCTGAAGAGCTGTTCGCTCGGCGCCATCCGCGGCGGCTCGTACGATATCTGGCCGTACACGACCGGCCCCGACCGCCCGAAGCAGCACGGACGCGCCGGGGTGATGCGCATCGCGGTCGTGTTCACCGTCGCGAACCCGAAGCCGCCGCACTCGATCGCCACGTACTTGCCGAGCACGTCGTGCATGTACTTGCGGAACGGGCTCGCGTCGGCGTGCGAGACGAGCATGAAATTACGCTCCTTGAAGCGGCCGAAGAAGCGCACCATCTCTTCGTTGGTCCGCAGCGCCAGGTCGGCGTCCGACAGATTGATGAAGAAGTCGTACTCGATGCGGTCGACGAACGAGGCGAGCGCATCGAGCATCGTCGAGATCATCGAGAAGGCGCCCCATTGCACGAGCCGCCGGGTCTTGAGCACGTGCACGTTCGGGTAGTCGGCAGCGTGGCGTACGAGCGCGTCGTGCATCGACGCGTTCGCTTTCAGGTCGACGTGTGTGAGGAAGAGGTGGCTCGGGTGGTAGAACGCCCTGACGAGCCGCGGCACGGTCTCAACTGCAATCTCGCGCGACGCCATCGTGAAGTACACGAAGCGCGGGTCCTCCGGCTGCGCGCGCGGCGCCACGCTGACGCCGTGCAGCTGGTCCGGGAAGAGCGTGATCTGGTCGCTCCGCCCCTGCTCCGATACGGCGCGACGGATGGCCTGCTGGCAGCGTTGATTGAACGACGCCATCTTCGGCTGCGCGGCGATGGGCTGGTCCTCGTGGTCGTACAGCACGTACTGGTCGGACGCCGCGACGTGGTTGCCGTTCACGTCCACGATGAAGCGCCGTGCCTCGTCGCCGAGCGCCGACGCGATGGGAAAGAGCGAGGCGAGCATCAGGAGCGCAAGAGGCAGGAGCGCAAGAGGAGTTGACGAGTGCTCGCAGTATGTTGTTCCGGTCCGTGCAGGAATTCCTGTCCCGCAGGAATTCCTAGTAGGACGTCCGCTCACGAGCCTAAACGAAAAACGTTGCAAAGCGCGCTCCTTAAGTTGGAGCCGGAGCAGTGCCACAGCAATGCCAGCCAACTACCGCCCTCTGTACACCCGCCCGACCTTCGTCGACGAGTCGCTCTTTGGCACCCCGAACGAGACCGCAGTCAAGATGTCCCGCTCGATGCCCGCGTCGGTGCGCAACGGGGTGACGGTCATGGGCGCCCAGGAGCTGTCGAACATCGGGTTCCGGGCAAAGTCGAAGGGGGGCGAGACGGGGCTGGCGCACCAGCGTCGGCTCGAGCGCGACCGCCTGCAGAAGCTCTCGGACGAGCGCAAGGCGAAGTGGCCGAACACGATCGAGGCGGCCCGAGCTGCGAAGGAGAAGCAGCGGAAGGCCAAGCTCGATGCGGAGGAGGCGCTGCGCCAGCAGATCGACGCGGAGGAGGAGGCGCTCAACGTCGAGAAGCGGCGGCTCGCGATCGAGCGCGCGAACAAGATGCTGTACCACGGCACCGACCGCGTCAAGGAGCTGCACTCAAAGTTGCTGCTCGCCGACGTGATGCAGGAGCGCGAGTGCCAGATTGAGCTGAAGAAGAAGCTCAAGCAGCGGCAGCTCGTGCAGGACGAGCTGTGGTATCAGAAGCAGCAGGACGCCATCCGGCGGATGGACGCGGAGGAGGACCTGCGCGACCGCGAGGAGGAGGAGAAGCGCGTGCTCGTCGCGAAGGTGCGCGAGGAGCAGGTGCAGCAGCAGCGGAACATGCACGCGTCGCGCGTCGCGATGACCAAGAGAGAGGGCGAGATCATGCGCAACGCAGCCGCCGAAGAGCTCAAGGTCGAGGCGCGCCAGCGCGAGGAGGCGAAGGAGGAGGAGCAGCGACTCCGCGCGGAGGTGCGACCACGCCGGCGTCCGCCTCCCCCCACCCCCTCGCCCTCGCGGCGCAATCCTCCACACCCTCGCCCTCCTGCCCGCCTCCCCACTCCCGCCTGCCCCCCGCCTCGCTCCCCTCCTCCGCTGCCCCTCGCCCCCCACCGGGCCTCCCTTCCTCCCTCCCCCACGCCGCCCAATCTCCGCCTCTCCCTTCCCGCCCTCTTCCTCGGCCGTGACATCCACCCGCCGAGGGCGGCCGCGCGCTCTCTCTCACTCCTCCGACTCCGCGCGCCGCCGCGAAGTTTGTGGAGGCAAACAACGCGCTCATGGCAAAGCGCGAGGAGGTGCAGCGACTCGCCGACATCGAGGAGGCTGCGATGCTCGAGTACGCGACGGGGAAGGAGAAGGACCTGCTCGCGCGCCGCGACCGCGAGGAGGAGCGATTCCGCGCGCGCCAGGCGTGGCGGCAGTCGCTTATTGATAAGCAGGTGGCGGCTCTGACGGACATGAACGCAGCGCAGAACGCGCGCCTCGAGAACCAGGCGCGCGAGGTGGAGGCGAAGGCGCAGGACGCGCGGCGGCGCCTCGACGAGAAGAAGAAGAACGAGCTCCTCGTGACACACATGAGCCGGCAGCAGCAGATGCGGTGGAAGCGAGAGAAGGACGAGCAGGAGCGGCAGGACCAGCTGCACTTTGCGGGCGAGCTGCAGAAGCTCAACGCGTCGCTTCGCGAGGAGGAGGCGCAGACGATCCGAGACCGCTTCGAGAAGGCGAAGGTGCGCGACCGCTTCCTGCTGCAGCAGATGGACGCGAAGGTGAAGGCGCGTGAGCAGGAGCAGCTTGACGACATGTACGAGGCTGAGCACGTCCGGCAGTGGATGGGCGACGATGACGCGATCTTCGACCAGTACGCGCAGATGTGCCTCGACGAGTGGGTTGCGCAGGGCAAGAACCCCAGGCCCATCGAGACGGTCCTCACTAAGGCGCGCTCATTCGCGGATTAACACACAATATGCACAAATATACCGCGCTAAGCTAAAGCCGGTAGAGAGAGCTGCGGGAGAAAGCGGTCTCAAGAGCGGTCACCAATCTGCGGCGTAGTTGTCGGCATCCGCCTTCCAACGTTTTGCGACCTTTGGCAGTAGATCGACGCCGATGGCCTCAGCATACGCGGTGCCAGCCTCGGATTCCAGGAAGGAAGAGTACCAGCCACACATCGCGTTGATCGCTCCCAACTGCGCCTCGCGGAAGAGCGCGAGTGGAGCCTCGGGCAGCCGCCGCGTGAGTCGCACGCGCGCGTCGTCGGCGAGCCCGATGCCCTCGGGCGGCTCGTGTTCGAGCAGAGACGAGTGCGCCGCGGCCACGGTTTGTGCATGCTGCGCGCGAGGTTCACGAGGCCGGTGGACGGGAGCTTGGAGGCGAGGTGGGTGGGACGGGAGGCGGGTGCGCGCCTGCACGGTGCCTTCGGCGGGCCAGCCAGAGGCGAGCGTGGTGTACCCCGTCTCGAAGGCCTTCGACTCGACCCAGAAGCGGACGAGCGACTGGGCGCGCGCGTCGAGGTGCGGGTCGAGCAGCGCGCGCCGCGCGACGTTGCTCAGCTGGCGTGAGAGGTGCAGCGCGCAGAGCTCCTCGCAGAACTTCGACTGCCGGAAGCGCGGCAACACGTCGAAGGCGACCGCGCGGTAGCCGATGCGGTGGGCGCCGCGGATGACCTCCACCGGCGGAGACGCCTTCGGGTCCTTGGCATACTGCCGCAGCCACCTCGTAGCAGCCTTCTGGGTGGGGACGGCCGCGTTGATGTCGAGATCGGAGCCGGGCATGAGGTGAGTCTCGCAAATCTTCCTTCCGAGCTCGAGGGCTCGGACCGGATTGAACTCGGCGACGGCGCGCTTGAACTCGTGGGCAGCAAGCACGAAGCACACGCCCTCCTCGGAGAGCTCGGATTGCGCAAACGCGAGCAAATATTGCGACGCAAAGCTGTCCTCGAGTATTGCGTGCAGCTCCATGTCCGCACACGCGCGCCGCACGTCCGCGTAATCTACGCGCGGCGAAACCGTGGTGCTTGCACCACGATGGGTCGCCGGCGTGGCCTCGAACGAGCAGCAGCCCATCAGCGAGCGAGCCGGCAGGACTACGGTAGGTGCCCAGGGCTCCACTACAATTCACACTCATGACTTCACGGTGCGAACTTGGGTCGCTGCAGAGTTGCGAAGCCCGAGCGACGCCTCCCCTTTCGCTCATGTCGGTGGCGCCACCTAACCCTACGGGCGCCTTTGACTACTACTATTACTCGTACGACACGTTCGGCGCCTTCGCGCTCGACGGCTGCGTGCCGGGCTGCGACGACAACTGGCTGGGAGACGGCGAATGCGACGAGACGTGCAACGTCGAGCAGTGCAATTTCGACGTCGCCGACTGCTTCGCGGAGTTTGGCGAGTGCTACGCGGCGGTCGGCGGCAGCGACTACCGCGGCAACGTGGCGCAGACGCGCGGTGGCCTGGTGTGCCAAATGTGGTCGCACCAGTGGCCGCACACGCATGTGAAGACGCACACGAACTTCCCCCAAGCAGGGGTGCGCTGTTCCCTCCCTCCCTCCACCCACCCACCCACTGTCTTCCTCCCTGGCTCCCGCACACATCTCGCACCGCCAAGCCCTCGAGCGCGGCCGGCGACGCAGCTTGGCGGTCACAACCACTGCCGCAACCCCGACGGAGACCGCTCGCCGTGGTGTTTCACGGAAGACGACGCCGTCCGCTGGGACTACTGCGAGGTGGGCGACGCCGAGGCCTCGTGTGGCTCGACCCTGCCACCGCCGAAGCCGCCGAATGTGACCAATCTCGCTCTCAACTCGATGGTCTACGCGAGCGCCGTCGAGCACGAGCACCAGTATTTCCACCTCAACCTCCCCGCCGACATCTACTTTGTCAAGGTGGTCGTCGTGCCGCAGACGGGCGACCCCGACATCTTCGTCTCGTTCACCAACCCGCTGCCCTCCGGCGCCAACTTCACCTTCATGCAAGAGAAGGTCAGGGCGACGGTCTCGAACCGACCGGCAAGGGCGCAGCAGGAGGGCGTGCGCAGCAGGAGGGGTGCGCCTTGCGGTTGCCCTGACCGTTGCCCCTGACCAGGTAGTGCGCACCCCTCCAGGTAGGCGTCGACGTCTTCTCGATCGGCCGCAACAACAAGCTCTTCTGTGGCGGCGACGTTGCCGCCGCGTGCTCCCTGTACCTCTCGGTGCTTGGGTTCGAGGCGACATCCTTCGCGCTCGTCGTGTACGGCCGTTCGCGCGCCGACTTTGACCCGGCGCTGCCGTCGGCCGAGCGCGAGCCGCTGCTTTGCGCGCGCGGCTGCGAATGGCGCGAGCTCGGCAACGGCGTCTGCAATCCGCAATGCAATACCTCCGCGTGCTTTTGGGACCGCCACGACTGCGCTGAGGGGGCGACGGGATGCAGGGCTGACTGCCACGCGGACTGGATCGGCGATGGCTACTGCGACGAGGCGTGCTTCAACGCAAACTGCAACTGGGATCGTCGGGACTGCCTGGACAAGGGGCACGCCGCCGCACGGAGCGCCCCGATAACCCGCCCTCTTGTTGCCGCCGCCGCCGCCGAGTGTGTGCGTGCGCTTGCACAGGCAAAAACCATGTGCCGACGATTGCATGCCGACGCTGCTCCGCGATGGAGAGTGCGACGCCGCGTGCAACACCGAGTCGTGCGACTGGGACGAGGGCGACTGCTTCCACCATCACGGTCTCGCCGCCGGCCCTGGTTCCTTGTGCCCCTGGTTCTCGTCCGTGCCCGCTCCGGCTGAACGGCTCACCGCCCCTGCAGGCGAGTGCTATAGGCGCGATGACGGCGCCGACTACCGCGGAACGGTGAAGACGACGAAGGATGGCGTCGAGTGCCAGGCACTTCTTCCTGCAATGCTCGGTAGGCCCCAACCTTGCTCTCTCCCCCACCCGCCTTCCCGCGTGCCACAGTCGTGGAGCGAGCAGGAGCCGCAGCAGCACACGAAGACGCACGCGAACTACCCGCGCGCCGGCCTGGGCGGCCACACGTTCTGCCGCAACCCAGACGGCGAGCCGCCTGCTGCACCTCTGCCTGTTGCTGCCGCCCGCGTCCACTCGCCTCCCGCCTTCCAGGTGAAACAAGGCCGTGGTGCTACACAGTCGACGAGCGGCTACGCTGGGACTACTGCGACGTCGGCGAGCCTTCGACCAGAGCCTGCTACTCGCCACCGCCGCCGTCGCCGTCGCCGCCCGCGCCGCTCACGCCACCGCCTCCGCCGCCTCCGCCGCCGTCGCCTCCACCGCGTCCGCCGCCGCCTTTGCCGTGTTCGAGCGAGTGCAAGGCGATGCTCGGCGGCGATGGCGTGTGCGACGCCGCGTGCAACACCACCTCGTGCTTGTGGGACGCCGGCGACTGCAAAGACGTGCTCGAGGGCGTGCTAAAGGAGGCCGGGCTCGCACAGGCCGACGTGCTGCGCTCGAGCAGGATCGGCGAGCTCATCGCTGATGAAGGTGGCTACTTGAAGCAGGCACCCGCTGCGCAAGGCCATCCGCCACCACACACCGCACATGCCCTACGCCGCTTTTGCACCTCCTCAGGCGATGTACGTTGGTGTGCTTGTAGGGCTCGGTGTCGGGCTGTGCAGCGCTTGCGTGCTCTGCTACCTTCGCCGGAAGCGCCGCCGGCTGCAGTTGACGAGCCGCAAATATACGCCGATGGTCGCGTAGTTAATAAAAACGATTCCCGTCCGTAAACATAAACCTACGTCTTCGCTTGAGGCTCGTACATGAAGAACGAGAAGACGGTGTTGACCGCGTAAGCCGTCTGCATCGCGTCGAACAGCTTGATCCCCTCGCTGCGGTACACGTCGAGCGGGTCTTCCTGCGCGTACACCTTGAGCCCCGCGAAGTCTTTGACATACCCCATCGCCTTCATGTGGGCCTTCCACAGCGTGTCAATCTGTGTCAGTGCAAGGAAGCGCTGCGACTCGGCCGAGAGCCCGTCGCGCACGGCGTCGAGCTCGGCACACTTCGCCTCAAAAGCCGCGGCGACCGCCGCCGCCACGCGCGCCTCACAGCCCGCGCCGCTGAGCTCCGCAGCCCCGACGCCGATATTGGGAAAGAACTGCCGCAGCTTCGTCGCCGCCTTCTCCGCCGCCGCCGCGTCCCCGCTGCCGTCGCGCAAATTCGCGCTCAAGATCTGTTGCGCCACTTGCTGCGAGAGCTCCAGCGAGTCCTCACGGAGCGATGCGGCATCGGCCCGGAGCACACGTGCGCGGCGCGCGTAAGTTGCCTCCCGCTGCGCCGCGAGCACCTACGGCAACCGAGCGCGGCATCGGAGTCACGCGGGCCGAGGCGCCGGCGCGCGCGATAGCATGCAGGGCGCACACACCTCGTCGAAGTCGAACAGCTTTTTGCGAAGCTCGTAGTAGTAGCGCTCAACACGCGCCTGCGTCTCCTCGACGACGCGCGCCACCTGGTCGGACTCGAGCGCCGTCTCCTCCCCGACGCGCAAGAAGTCGAGCACGCCCGTCACTGCCGAGGCGGGGTGCCCGTCGCACGGTGAGCCGCGGCGACGGTGTGGGTTGGCGCTAGCGGCGGCGGCGGCGGCGGCGGCGGCGGCGGCGGCGGCAGCGGCGGCGGAGGCGGCGGCGGCGGC
>MDSX01099452.1_pt1 | contig 13796 bp, 6 predicted proteins | sample 811141 | NCBI WGS metagenome assembly MDSX01 (sample SAMN05326642, study PRJNA326480) | marine metagenome | isolation source: seawater | place: Atlantic Ocean: South East | collected 2010
ATCCAGCAACCGTTCTTGGGTGGCGCCTGCGCCGGGAACGAAGGGCGCATCTTCAACCGGCGTAAGGTAAGAGAACACACGGATGTCCTGAATTGGTGTTCCATTGGCAACGTAGCGAAGTTGACCCGTCACGCTGATGGTGTCGGTACCGTCCCGAGAGACGGTCATGGTTGAGATGGTCTGATTGACAATCTCAACTTCTTCTGCTGGCGGGCAAGGGTCAAATGGAATCCATCCGAGGTCGGTGTTACCATTGGCACTGTTCTGTTGCAATCGCACTTCGGACCAGGTGGTGGCATCCGTCGAATACACGGCGTAACCGTCTCCAGTCCATGTTCCGCCAAGGTAGCCGGTGACTTGGCGGGCGGGAAGCCCAGCAAGGCGGGCCATCGTGACGAACGCTGTGTTGAATTCACGGCATGAACCCTCCTTGAGGGCTTCGAGGACGTTCAACGTGACGTCCACCGGGCTCATGGTTCCAGAACCGTTGAAATTTCGCTTGAATTCGGTGGTGCTGTTGCCGTTGATGATGAAATCCTCCAGGGCCAATGCCGTGCTGTAAGCATCCGTTGCGCCTGCGTCGTTGATGACGCCGAACGTGACGTTGCGGACATAGGAATACTCACTGGTGGCGTTCGTGAACCGTTCGTCAACCAACAATTCGTAGGGGAAACCCTGGCCCGGGACCGTGGTCGAAGCGATGGTTGCCCAGTCAAAGTAGTACTCGGGTTGCTCGAAAACCACTTGGTCAATGGAGCCACCTTCAATGTTCAAGATGTGGGTGTCGTTGGTTCTTGACAAGTTGGCTGTTGGCTCAAAGTAGAACGAGATATTGGAATAATACGAGGGAGCAGGTACCTGTCCAGAGGACAACGGTTGCGTGTATTGAATGTTCCATTCAACGGTGGAATTGGCAAAGGTGAGCGGAGCCAGGTGAGTCAGGTTACTGACCGGGACGGTGATTGGCTGAGCTGGATGAACGCTGGCCAGATGGGCATAGGTTGTTCCCGTGTAGAAATCGTTGGTGATGGTGCGCCAACGATGGTCAAGGTTCAAATCAACGGTCCCTGATGTGTTGTTCGCATAGAAGACAATTCCAGTTGACATGATGTCATCGGTGGGGTCGAAGGGATCGAAGGGTGCGCCTGCACAATTCACGAACCAAAAGATATCAGGGCATTCCTGCCCATCCAACATTCCTCCACCGTCGGTGTCCGGGTTGGTCCAATCCGTTCCCGTTTGGTTTTCGACAGCATCGGGGATTCCATCGCCGTCAAAGTCGTCGGGTTGAATGTCGTCCGAAGGGTCATTCTCGGGGTTGGTTCCGTCAAAGTATTCGCTTCGGTCGTCAACGCCCCCTTGGTCGGTATCGTAAGAGGTTGAGGTGGTGACCCATACGTCCTGAGAACCGTTGGTAATTCCAATGTAAATCAAGTCGCATCCCGTGGTGTTCTCAAAGTAATTGTTCAACCCATCTCCGTCATCATCGAGGAGATTGGTACAAGGTTGGTTGGGGTCCGTGTTGTCTTGGATTTCATCGAAGTCGTTCACGCCGTCAGCGTCGCTATCAGCGATGCTCGGGTTGGAGAACCAACCAAAGGTCCCGAGAAGTTCTTGCCAGTCGGCGAGACCGTCACCGTCGCTGTCTTCGAAGTCATCGTCACAGTACTGTTGTGTGGTTGAGATGGTTCCAGCGTTAACAGCATCGGTATGGCAGAATGAACCGTTACGGTTGGCCACATCGGTTGCTGTACCTGACGGGGTATTGGACACCCCAGAGAGAATGTTGTTCACAACCGTGGCATAGGCAAATGATTCCCATGTTCCTGAAACATTGTACCACCCTACACCTCCTCCTGGGTTGAAACCTGAGCCGTTACCAACTTCCAGTCGGCTACCGCTGAGCGATTGAACGAAGGTGGTCTCAAAGTTGACAAGCGAATCACAGGGGTCTGTACCGTGGCTAATGTTTCGCTCCTGACCATCGTTGATGCCACCGAAGTCGGTATCGGCCACGTTCCAGAGAGTACAGGTGAGATTCTCTTCCCAGTTTTGAATGCCGTCTTGGTCTTCATCTCCTGAATCTTCACGACGCGTCGGGTCGGTTTCACCGGCATCCAGAACGCCGTTGAAGTTCGTGTCCTCTTCACCGTCATCGAAAGCATCGCCGTCGGTGTTGTTGTTGCGAGGGTCGCTGGCTTGGGCAGGATTGCCGTATGCACCGTTGACTTCAACGCCGTCGCTGATACCGTCGCTGTCGGTGTCGGACGAGGTTGGGTCGGTAAGGAGGGTCAAGGCTTCGTAGGAATCGTTCAAGCCGTCACCGTCGGTGTCTGCACGCTGAGGGTCGGTTGAGGTTATGCCGTCCACTTCGGCGGTGAAGGTAGCGCAACCCCCGGGTCCGATGCCCTGTACGGGGTCGCAGGGGGAGGTGGTTTCGGTGATGATGCCGTCGGGTCCATTGCGGAAACATGGAGAGGAGCCGCACATTGTGGTCCATGTTGGGTTTACGAACTCGAGGAGATTGTTGAGGCCGTCTCCGTCAGGGTCGCCGTTTGGCCCATCAGCGTTGGAAGGGGAGGTTGCATTGAGGCCGTTGGCTGCTTCCCAACCGTCGCTCATTCCGTCGCCATCGGTGTCCCAGCCGGCGGGGTCTTCGTCGATGCGACCATCACCGTCGTCGTCATCGGAGGAACAGTCAGCATCGCCGTCGTTATCGGAGTCAGCAGCGTCAACAAAACCGTCCTTGTCGTCATCGAACCCGTTGGCGCACATGTTGCCAACCGGGTCCTCATCGCACAGGATGATGGTGCCGGTACCGTCGGAGCCCGAAGCACCGCAAGCAGGCTGGTTGAACTGCATGGCGTCTTCTTCGTTCCAGTCGTTCACCGGGATGGTGCCGTTCCACCAAACACCGTTGTCAAGGACCGAAGCCGTGTTACTGTTGTCCCATCCGGTTGGTTGGAGGTAGAGGTATTCTTGGAGGTTGGACATACCGTCACCGTCGGGATCGGCTACCGCCCCATCGGCCCCGATGGAGGAGAGGGGGTCAAGACCGTATTTCCACTCCCATCCATCCGGCAATCCATCGTTGTCGGAGTCGGGGTCGTTGGGTTGCGTGTTCATGAGGTATTCCAAGCCGTAGGTCAATCCGTCTCCGTCTTGGTCGGACGATGCCTGAACCTCAACCGCGCCGTATTGAATGGAGGCCATCGTCGACATCAGCATCAGCATGGTGAGCGCCAGCGATTTCAACGCTTTTTTCCGTTCTGCAAGTGCTGGTCGAATGGCGGCCGCATTGGAATTCGAGCCTGTCAGCATGGGTCTCACGAAGTAGGGTGAGTCTGATGCCTCATAAGGGAAATGGTACGATGTTCATACAACCCCGGTTTCAGCCGGCTGTAGAGGCTCACAAATCGTCAAGATTTTCAAGCAATTCAAGGTCGTCGTCAAGGTCTTCTTCCGCGAGGACGGGTGGAGGTAAATCATCGTCTTCATCCATCGTTTCATCGTCCACTTCAGCCAGCTCAGACTCATCAAACTCATAGTCTTCTTTGGTGGTGCGTCCACCTCGCCCTCGAGCATAGAACACAAGAGCGAGAATCAACACATAGAACACCATGGTCTGCGGCTCAGGATTGATGAGTTCTTGGAATAAACACGCTGCTCCAGTGCACTCGGTCATGTAGGAGAAGGTAAAACTCTGAACGTACTGGTCTTCAAAGGGAGTTTCGTTGTTCATGGGAGTGACACGGAACTCAAAGTCGACCTCTTCGCTGTCCTTCAAATCCTCGGGTGCAATCATGGTGACGCTGAAGTCTTTGGATGAATAGGCAGGGAGGTTGATGATGAGGAAGTCGCTTCCTAGCTGACTGGACGTGGCTCGGATGGCACCTTCCCAACCCTCGGGTTGGTCCAAGCGAATCACCACGTCAAGTGGAATGTTGTTTTGATTGCTGATGCGGTATTCGAGGTTCTTTTCCTCACTGGGTGAGAACCGTGATTTTTCCGTCTTGTCCGTGATTTCCAGTCGGTTTGGAATCACTTCTTCCTTGATGACCACCTTCACTGGCAGGTCAAAGTAACGGGCATCGTCGATTTCCACGCCTTCCTCAATGATGCGTGTGTAAACTGTATGTTCACCGGCTTCAACTTGGCCACGGAGCGTGATTTCGAGTTTCATGTCCACGTATTCATCGGGGGCAAGGTTAACCGCTACGAGGTTACTGTTGCTTCCGTTGGAGATGGTGTAGTCCCAAGCCGCGTACTTGGGGTTGTTTTCGGCGTTCTGTTCAACGTCCCTTGGGTTGACAATCTTCCATGTGGTTGACCCTGAACCCGTATCGCTCGAATCGGTGATTCGTAGGTTGAAGTACACCGTAGCCTCGCCGGACACCGGCCCAACTTGACCGAGCGGGTTGTCCTCGCCTGTGCCGTCACTGTCGGAGATCACTTCCACGAGAATGCCAAATGTTCGGTGAACGGTGAACGAAACATCGGTTCTGAGTTCGGAATCTTCTTTGCTTGTGACGGAGAGTTTGAACAAACCGATGTCAACACCGTCCCGGTCGGCAGGAGGATAAACTTCCATGCGGATGGTTAGAATTTGAGTCGATCCAATGTCGGGTGTGAGTGAATAAATTCCCTCTTCCACCAATTCAAGACCGGTGTCGTTGTCATAGAGGCGGTACTGCCAGTCATCAGGTTGCTCCAAAATTCGAATTTTGAACGAATCCGTCTGGAAGCCCGTGTTGAACACGTCGAGGAAGAAATCCCCGACTTCGTCAGCATCCACGTAATGTGAGAGGGTTTCGTCGTAGGCCTCTGGACGAGTGGAGTCGGCGATTTGCTTCTGATGTTCGTCGTCTTCATAGACAAAGAGCCGGGGAGGAGCAAAGACATCCACCTCTTCAAATTCAAGCGTGATGGTTCGGATGGCTACTTCTTCGTCTTGGCCTTGGCTGTTGACGGCGTAAACACGAGCTTCCACCTCAAGGGAATCAGGTGCGCTGTCAAGGTTGCCGTCCGGGACAGTGAGTTGCAATTCGGGAATCACTGAAGAGCCACCACCGTTGAGGGTGTAGGTGCTGCTGGGTGCACTCCACTGGGGGTCAGACCAGGAGGAAGGAAGGTTGGTCTCAAGGTCAAAGACCACATCGATGCTGCTGGAAGAAGAACCCGTGTGCTCGACCAAGAACTCGACTTGCACAACGGCGTTGGGGGCAAAGAGGACGACGTCGGGTTGGTTCGATGGAAGCGAGAGGTAAATGTCGTTTTCGAGCATCGTGATGCCCGGGTGTTCAAAGATAACTGAATGGCCTTGAACGTCTTCCACTTCCAACCGCACAGGGTAGTCTCCTGCAGCAACGCCTGCTTCGTAAGTGTAGGTGAAATTGCCCACGAGTCCGTTGTTGTCAAGTTTGAAATCATCGTCTTCGAAATTCTTCTCAAACACAGCATTGGCGCCGTTGGGCGTGTCCATGATCAAATTGACTTCCTCGATGTCTTCCCGTCCGAAGGCATCCCGAACCTCAACGGAGAACTGCATTTCTCGGAACGATGGGCGGTGGTTTGGCGACCACTCAAACTTCTGTGCGTCGTTCCAGTTGCAACCAAACGCTTCGTTGCAACTGTGAACTCGAACGCTTGAACCCGAGAGAGCATTGGTCATGATTTGAAGACGAGAATAACCACCGGAGCTTTCCATTTTGCCAAAGGCGATGTCAACGGCACAATCGCTCTGTCCGAAGCCGCCGGTGTTGCCTTCGCAGGTGGCTTGGGCATCAATGCGGATTTTGAGTTGCTTGCCCTTCTCGACCATGAAGCCGTTTGCGCCGATGTCAAACTCGACCTCAATGACGCTCCATGAACAACCGCCACCCAACGGGTTGGCCGATGAACAGGGATTTTCCAGCTGCTGACTTTCCGAAGCGATTTGGCTATCACCTGATTTGAGCGAGAAGGTCACGTCAGCGGTGGAACCGTCAGTACCTCTAAACTGAATGTAGGCTGAGAGACGAGCCGTGTTTGAGGAACCGCTGCCGTTGATGTAGAGGTTGCTGATCATCTCATTGCTGCGGAATTCCAAGCCGTCGATGGCGCTTCCCTCTTCTTGGCCACCGTTGGGCTCAATCGTGGTGATGGAACCTTGACCGCCCGTTTCGGAGGTCGCAGTGTCCAAGTACAACTCGTAGGTCTGTTCTGGAATTGATACCGGAGCGATGACAGGAGCATCATCAAGCACGGAAACCGGCGTGCTGAGTGGCGATGGCGGCACCATGATGCCCATCAAAGAAAGCAGGAAGAGACACACCAAACCCGCCGCCACCGTGCGGTTGCCATTCTCGGATTGACCAAACAGCATGAAGTCCACCACCTCGTCCTAATCAAGGGAGTGTTAAACGGTTTTGTATGGTTTGTGCAACAAACGTGCCATATGATGTTCGGTTGAAACCAGCGAAAATGGTGCAGGGGGTGGGATCCGAACCCACGAACTCATACGAGACCGGATCTTAAGCCCGGCGCCTTTGACCAACTCAGCCACCCCTGCGTGGAAGGAACACGCTTGGATGAAGCATTTCAAAGAATCTCTTCATTCATTCAACGTCCACCCACCATCGACGTGGAGCACGTTTCCGGTGATGGTGCCGTTGGTGAGTAAGAAGTGGATGCCCGAGGCGATGTCGGTGGCCTCACCAGAACGGCCGAGGGGAACTTTTTCCAAGACGCTTGCAAAGTGCTCAGCCTCCCAATCGGCGGCCATGATGGCACCAGGAGCAAGGCAGTTCACTCGTATCCGTCCTGCAAACTCGCCCGCCAAATTCAGCATTAACTGGCGCAGTCCTGCCTTGCTGGCGGTGTAGTGTGCAAGGCCTTCCCATGCCCTGCCCCAGGACGTATCCACCACGGCAACAACCGACCCTTGAGCACGCTCAATCTCAGGGAGAAGGGATTGGGTCAACCAAAACGGTGCTTCCATGTGAAGGCGATTCAATGAACGAAAGGTTTCGAGGGAAATCTCTTCAAACCTACCTTGGCTATAGAACGAAGCATTGTGAACTAAGCCATAGAGGCCAGAGGCGATGACTTCAGGGTGATTCTTGACTTCTTTGATGAGCCGTGAAACCTCTTCGTCCACCGTCAAATCGGCTTGCAAAACAGACCCTCGAACTTCGCCGTTTCGAGCCCTTGATTCCTCGATGAGGGTCTTGGCCGAATCCGTGGAAGAACGGACGTGTATGAGAACATAGCAACCTTCGTCCATCAGGCGGGAGGCGGTAGCGGCTCCAAGCCGTTTTCCGGCTCCCGTGATGAGAACTACCCTGCCATCCATGGAGCCCACACCACGACTCAATTCATGAAGGCTCGTATCTGCGTTGGGCCGCTTTGGTCTTCAAAGGGGTTCACACATCTTTTTTGCCGTCCACCAACTGGCACACATGAACGGGGGAGGAAAATGGCCGGAAAACAGCTCCCGATGGCCTCTCCGCCGCCCCCCGCTGCTCCAAAGCGACGCCTCCCCGATTGGTTTCGTACAAGCTTACCGAGTGGCGAACAACAAGTGGCATTCAACAGCACGAAAGCGGCCGTCAAGGACAACAAACTCCACACCGTCTGCGAAGAAGCACGTTGCCCCAACATCCACGAATGCTGGGCCAGCGGAGACGCCACGTTCATGGTCGCAGGTCAAGAGTGCACAAGGGGCTGCCGGTTTTGTGCCGTTGGCACCATCACACGCCCGCCACCTCTTGACCCCGAGGAACCGCAACACCTCGCCGAAGCCGTGGCCTCGATGAACCTCCGTCATGCCGTGATCACGGTGGTCAATCGAGACGACCTCCCGGACAGCGGAGCAGACCACTACAAACAATGCATCGATGCCGTCGCCCAAACCAGTCCGGAAGTCACGCTTGAGTTGCTCTGCTCTGACCTCGCTGGCGACCTTGAGGCTTTGGCCCATTTGATGGACCAAAGTCCGTTGTCAGTATTTGCTCACAATGTAGAATGCGTCCCACGTCTGGACAAAACGGTCCGAGACGCCCGTGCATCCTTCCACCAATCCCTCTCCATCCTGCGAGAGGCCAAGCGCCTGCGGCCAGACATCATCACCAAATCGTCCATCATGGTCGGCGTAGGAGAAACCGACAAAGAAATCGATGAGGCCCTTGTCTTGCTAAGGGATGCCGGAGTGGACTTGGTGACGATTGGTCAATACCTCGCACCATCGAAGAAGCACCTCGCTGTCGACCGGTTCCCTGAACCCGAGCGCTACGATGAATGGGCAGAGGCAGCCATCCAACTCGGATTTTCGGGCGTAGCCAGTGGCCCGTTGGTTCGCTCCTCCTACAAGGCAGGACTTCTGGTCCGTAAAACCCGAGACCCTGAAAACACGGAAACCATGCTCGGAGCCTATGTTCGGGTCGCTCAGCCCCAAACTCCACTACCGACACCACTTAAGACGGACGAGCCCTGAGGTGAAACAATGACGGAGCGAAGCACGGTTACCACCTCGCCCTACACCATTGGTGTCGCTCCCTTTCGACCCGGAGATGAACCCACTTTTGGTGGTAAGTTTGTGGAACAACCCGGGGATTTGAACCGCCCTGACCCAGCCACCTGCACGACGGAGGACACAGCCCCCCACGCCAAAGGCCTGATTCGCGTCCTGACCGACGAAGGAGAGGCCAAAGGTGAATGGGATCCAAAACTTGACGCCGCCACGCTCATTCAAGGCCTCGAATACATGATGCGTTTGCGGATTTTTGATGACCGGATGATCAAAATGCAACGGACGGGTAAGCTTTCGTTCTACATGCGTTCATTTGGCGAGGAAGCCATCGCCATTGCCCAAACCATGGCCCTTGAGGAACAGGACTGGCTCTTCCCCTCCTACCGTCAGCCAGGTGCACAATTTGTCCGAGGACGGGACATGGTCAGCATGATTTGTCATTGCATTGGCAACACTGAAGACAACGTCCGAGGACGGCAAATGCCCGTTCACTACACGTGGAAAGAGGGTCGATTCATCTCCATCTCTTCACCCGTAGGAACCCAGTTCTCACAAGCGGTCGGAGTGGCCATGGCCAGCGCCTACAAAGGCGATGATGAGGTGTGCATCTCATGGCTTGGTGATGGCACTTCGGCTCAAGGCGATTACCACTACGCCCTCAACTTCGCCTCGACCTTCAAGCCCCCCGTCATTCTCAACGTTGTCAACAACCAATGGGCCATCTCGACCCACGTTTCGTTGGCGACGGGTGGTCGAACCTTTGCTGAGCGCGGCTTGGCCTATGACATTCCATCCTTCCGTGTTGACGGAAATGACTTCCTCGCCCTTTACAGCGTCACAAAATGGGCACGTGATCGTGCCTCAGCGGGTCATGGACCGACCCACATCGAAGTCTACACCTACCGAGCAGGCGCTCATTCCTCTTCCGATGACCCATCGGCCTATCGCCCAGGGAATGAATTCGAATGTTGGCCCGGTGGCGACCCAGTCCAGCGCCTACGAGACCACTTGATGGCCATTGGCGAATGGGACGAAAAGAAGGACAAAGCCTTGGCTGATAAAATTGACAGCGAGGTCATGACCGCTTACAAGGAAGCCTGTGAATTCGGCGACCTTGCTTCAGGCCCTTACCCCCCCGCATCAACCATTTTTACCGAGGTGTACGAAACCGTCCCTTGGCACGTTCAAGAACAACGTGAGGAATTAGGAAAGTGAGGTGAGACCATGGCGAAAATGAACATGATTGCTGCCCTCAACTCAGCCCTTGCCCATCAACTGGAAAAGGATCCAAATGTCGTCATCTTTGGCGAGGACGTGGGCTACTTTGGAGGCGTGTTCCGAGTAACAGCTGGCCTTCAGGAAACCTATGGGCCCCACCGCGTCTTCGACTCACCCCTGGCTGAAGGTGGCATCGCCGCCATCGCCATGGGCATGGGCCTCAATGGCCTACGACCCGTTGCCGAGATTCAGTTTGCCGACTACATCTTCCCTGCCTACGATCAAATCGTGAACGAAATCGCAAAACTTCGCCACCGTTCGGGTGGAGAGTTTTCCACACCAGTCACCTTCCGCACACCCGCTGGTGGAGGCATCAAAGGCGGCCACCACCACTCTCAGTCTCCCGAGGCCCAGTTTACACACACACCCGGCCTCAAAGTTGTCTACTGTTCAAACCCGCGCAACGCCAAAGGATTGCTAACAAGCGCGATAGAATGCAACGACCCGGTCATCTTCTTTGAACCGAAGCGTTGCTACCGTGGCCCCTTCTACGGCGACCCTCACAACGTACCAACCTGGAACGACCACCCGGAGGGTGAGGTCCCCGAAGAGTACTACGCCATTCCCCTCGAAGAAGCCAACATCGTAAAGGAAGGAAACGCTTGCACCGTCATTGCATGGGGTGCTATGGTCCATGTGTGCGAACAGGCGATCAAAAATTCGGGCGTTGATTGCGAACTCATCGACCTGCAGACCCTTGTTCCGTGGGACCGAGACACCGTGGTCAATTCCGTGAAGAAAACCGGCCGAGTCGTCATCGTTCACGAAGCACCCAAGACCAGCGGATTTGGTGCTGAGATGAGCGCGTCCATCCAAGAACGCTGTTTCTACCACCTTGAAGCCCCAATCGAGCGTGTTACGGGTTGGGATACGCCCTTCCCCCACACCACAGAATGGGATTACCTGCCCAGTCCATCTCGCATTGCCGAAGCCATACACAGAACACAGGAGGAATAATCATGGGAAAATTTGAGTTTAAGCTGCCCGACATCGGCGAAGGTGTCGTCGAAGGTGAAATTGTTGAATGGATGGTCGCCGTTGGTGATACCGTCAAGGAAGACGATCCCATTTTGTCCGTCATGACCGACAAAGCAACCGTCGAAATTCCTGCACCTTGCGACGGAACCGTCACCAGCATGGTCGGTGAAGCGGGCGACATCATTCCTGTCGGCGGCGTTTGCATCGTCTTTGAAGTCGATGGAGACGGGAACGCTTCGGAGGTCGCCGAGCCGGTCGCCGAGGAAAAACCAACCGTGGAAGAAACGCCTGCTCCGGTGGAAAAGAAAGCACCTGCTGCCCCCGCACCGGCGCCTGTTGCACCGGCTGCCGCCCCTGTTTCTCGAGCCGCTGGCACCAAAGCCCTCGCCTCGCCTGCCGTGCGCCAACGAGCCCGGGCAGCCAACATTGACTTGCAACTCGTCGCAGGCTCAGGGCCTGCCGGTCGCATCAGCCACGCCGACCTTGACCGACACATTGCCGGTGGAGCATCAGCCGCCACGCCTTCCATGCCCATGGGCGGTGTGCCCAAAGTGGAGCGAAACGGCACCGAGGACATCAAGGTCATCGGACTTCGACGAAAGATTGCCGACGGCATGATGTCGTCCTACAGCACCATCCCCCACTTTTCGTACTTTGAGGAAGTGGACGTGACGGAATTGGAAGCCCTCCGCCAACACCTCAATGCAACTCGCCCCGAAGGTGCTCCAAAACTCACCTACTTGCCTTTCATCATGCAAGCCCTGGTCAAGGCCCTGGCTCAACGCCCGGAGTGCAACGCCGTCTACGACGACGAGGCAGGAGTGGTCACGCGCCATCAAGCCATCAACCTCGGCATCGCAACGCAAACCGACCGTGGACTCTACGTCCCTGTCGTCAAGCACGTTGAAGCAATGGACATCTGGCAATCCGCCGCCGAAATGGGGCGGGTCACACAAGCCACCCGAGATGGGAAGGCTGGCGTCGATGATTTGACCGGTTCAACCTTCACCATCACAAGCCTCGGTCGCCTTGGTGGACTTGGAGCCACACCCATCATCAACAAGCCCGAAGTCGGCATCCTCGGCGTTCACAACGCCAAAGACCGTGCTGTGGTCCACAACGGTCACGTCGTGGTTCGCCGCATCATGAACCTCTCATCGTCATGGGACCACCGTGTGGTGGACGGACACGACGGAGCCAGTTTGGTTCAGTTGCTGAAATCCTACCTTGAACACCCAGCCACCATTTTCATGTGAGGTGCGATTGATGAAGACCAAACAATGCCAAGTCCTTGTCGTCGGCGCAGGCCCCGGCGGCTACGTCGCTGCCATTCGCTCCGCCCAACTCGGCCTCAAAACCATCATCGTCGAAGGAGAACGAGCCGGAGGGACTTGCCTCATCCGAGGATGCATTCCAAGCAAAGCCCTCATTCACGCCGCTCACACCTTCCACAACTTGGCCAAGCACGCCAAGAAAGACGGACACATGGGTATCTCCATCCCAGGTCCAGCCGAATTGGACATGGGAAACTTGGTCGGTTGGAAAGAAGGCATCGTTGACCGCCTCAACAAGGGCGTTGAAGCCCTCCTCAAGAATGCGGGTGCAGAACTGGTCAGCGGCTGGGCCGTGTTCCAAGACGCCAAGACCGTGAAGATTGGTGAAGGAAAAGATGCGACGCTCATCCAGGCGGAACACGTCATCATGGCGCAGGGATCTGTGCCCATTGAGTTGCCGTTCATGCCCTTCAGCGAGCATGTGCTTTCCTCACGCGAAGCCCTGTCCCTTGAAACCCTCCCGGAACACGTGGTTGTGGTTGGTGGTGGCTACATTGGTCTTGAGCTTGGCATCACGTTCCGCATGCTTGGCTCCGATGTCACCGTGGTTGAAGCCATGGATTCCGTTCTTCCCTTGTTTGACAAAGAATTGAGGCGCCCACTGGAGTTGTTCCTCAAGAAGAACAAGATCAAGGTGCACACCGGTGTATTTGCCAAAGGCGCTGAAGACGTCAAAGGAGGCAAAGTCCAACTCAACTTCATCGACAAGAACGAGAAAGATGAGAAAAAAATGCAGAAGGTCGTTGCCGACAAAGTCCTGGTCACCGTCGGTCGAAAACCGGCGTCCACCGGACTTGAAGCGACCGGCGTCGCCATGAATGAACGAGGTTATGTCAAGGTCAACGAGCGCTGTGAAACGAACATGAAGGGCGTCTACGCCATCGGCGATTTGTGCGATCTTGGCGAGATGCTTGCCCACGTGGCCTCGTTCCAAGGAGAAATGGTCGCTGAACTCATCGCTGGCCACAAGCGAGCGTACGATCCAGTCGCTGTCCCCGCCATCGTCTTTACCGAACCCGAGATCGTTTCGGTCGGCCTCTCACCTGAACAAGCCAAAGAAGCCGGTCATCCGGTCATCATCGGAAAGTTCCCGCTCGCCGCCAACGGTCGCTCCTTGACGCAAGAAGCGGAGAAAACCGGTGGATTCGTTCGTGTGGTCGCCCGTGAAGACGACCATCGCATCCTCGGAATCCAGGGCGTTGGAACCCACATCAGTGAACTCGTTGGTGAATGGACCTTGGCCCTTGAGATGGGCGCCGTGCTCGAAGACATCGCCCAAACCATCCACGCTCACCCAACCATGACCGAGATGACCCATGAGGGTGTGCTCGACACGTTGGGCCACGCCATCCACAAGATGTGAGGCGGCACCGGCTGAGGCTGCTTCGCCGTTTACTCTTCTTCAACATCGTTGGCCATCATAACAGCGACCGGCCGAGTCCGCTCATTTTCGTCAAGGATTAGCCGCGCCATGATGATCATCGGAGCCCCAATGATGGCTCCGGCAATTCCCCAAACTTGGGAGAACACCATAACCGTCAGAAGTAAAACAAGGGGTGAGATGCCAATCTTTGCCCCGGAAAGGTTGGGTTCAACCAAGGAACCGAACATCTGTTGATTTCCGATGAGAAGGCCGAGCATGAAGAGGGCCGTCATTGGTTCTAGCATGATGAAACCGATGAGCACGGGTGGGATGG
>MDSX01104859.1_pt1 | contig 13787 bp, 16 predicted proteins | sample 811141 | NCBI WGS metagenome assembly MDSX01 (sample SAMN05326642, study PRJNA326480) | marine metagenome | isolation source: seawater | place: Atlantic Ocean: South East | collected 2010
TTCTAATCGGATTTACATTTAAACTCTAGAAGCTTGTAATAACTAAAATATTACCATTTGATTCAACCCTGTAAGGTTTAAGCGAACAGGTTAGGGCCACTCCAATTGATTGTCCAGTGATTAAACTGTAGGTGTTTTGCTCTGCACAACCTGAGGTTGCCTCTAGTCCGGATATATTAAGAGCTGAACATGGTAAGTTAGTAAGGTTTGGATCAGCAGCATCCCATGCAAGGAAACCAGTACCAGAATTCACAACAATAATACCACCATTCCCAACATTAGGTATGTAAACGGAATTACTTATAAAATTAAGTTCATTATACTGAGGAAGGTTTAAATTAACCTCATAATAAATATCAAGATCTAGCAGGTAATTACATCTTGAGTCATTAATTTCTTTTGCACACCCAATAATTAATATTAAAATAACAAAGGATATTATTTTAGCAAGTTTCATCTGATAAAAATACAATAAATAAGTATGATTTAAATATTTTGTATATTTGAAATAGATCTCGTGAAAGCGAGATTTTTCTTTTATGTGAGAAAAAAACTTAAAACTATTGATATGAGTAAAATTTCATATTATACTGCAGAGGGTCTAAAAAAACTAAAGGATGAATTAAATCATCTTAAAGATATTGAAAGACCAAAAGCTTCAAATGCAATCGCAGAGGCTAGAGACAAAGGAGATTTGAGTGAAAATGCTGAATATGATGCTGCAAAAGAAGCTCAAGGTATGCTTGAAATGAGAATTTCAAAACTTGAGGAAACTCTCTCAAATGCTAGGGTTATTGATGAATCACAACTTGATAATTCGAAGGTACTTGTATTATCAAAGGTTAAAATTAAGAATCAAGCTAACGGCATGGTGTTGGATTATATGATTGTTGCTGATGGTGAAGCAGATTTATCCAAGGGTAAAATTTCTGTAAATTCTCCAATTGGAAAGGGGTTGTTAGGTAAAGCTGTAGGAGAAATAGCTCAGATAAACATTCCTAGTGGAGTTATAAACTTTGAAATAATAGAAATTACGAGATAAATGTCTACAATATTTAGTAAAATTATCACTGGAGAAATACCATGTTATAGGGTAGCAGAAAATGATGATTTTTTAGCCTTTTTAGATATTAATCCAAACTCGATTGGACATACATTATGTATTCCAAAGTTAGAAGTTGATGATGTTCTTGATTTAGATGAGAAAACATATAAAAATCTTATGTTTTTTTCTCGTAAAGTTGCAAAATCGATTAAAAAAGTTATTTCATGTAAAAAGGTAGCAATTTCTATAATTGGACTAGAAGTTCCACATGTTCATGTTCATTTAATTCCAATAAACGAGATGAAAGATGCAAATTTTTCAGAAAAGATAAGCATTTCTAAATCAGACTATTCTTCTACTGCTAAACTGATTTCTAAATCATTTGATAGCCTTTAATTTTATCAACATAGTTGTTCCCTTTCCTAGAGCTGAGTTTTCAATTTTAATTTCTCCATTGTGATATTCTTCTATTATTCTTTTTGTAAGTGAAAGACCTAATCCCCACCCTCTTTCTTTAGTTGTAATACCAGGTTGAAAAATTTTATTTTTTAAATCTTTTTTTATACCCATCCCATTGTCAGAAATATAAATCCTCACCAATCCATTTGATTTAGCTAAACTTACTCTAACGCTTCCATTTTCTTTAATTGAGTCTATACTATTTTTTATAATATTCTCTAAACCCCAACTAAATAATTGACTGTTTAAATTGGTATATATTTCACTATTAGAATTATCAAATTCTAATGAAATTTTTTTGCTTAATCTATCTCTTAAGTAATTGATAGTTTTATTTATTTCACCACAAATATTTTCTTTTTTTAGCTTTGGTTTTGAACCAATTTTATTAAATCTCTCTGAAATAATATTTAATCTTTCTAAGTCCTTTTCAATTTCACTCAAGTATTTTTTTTATTTGAAGTATTTTTTATTAGTTCAAGCCAACCCATAAGAGATGTTAGGGGAGTTCCAATTTGATGTGCTGCCTCTTTTGCCATTCCAGACCATAAAAAATTTATTTCAGAAATTTTTGCACTTCTTAATAAAAAATATACAAAAGAGCCAAAAATAATTATAACTGTTAAAAGAATAATTGGATAAAATTTTATTTTATTCAATAAAGGGGAATTTCCATAATATAAAGTTGATAGTTCATTTTCTGAATAATTTATTATAATCGGTACATTTTCAGACTTAAATTTATTTGTAAGCTCATTTATTTTTTTAAAATCTTTTACATCTAAGTCTTTAATATTTTTAAAATCTATTACTTCATTTGAAACATTATCAATGACAAGCATAGGAGTAATTTTATTATTTTCTAAAATATTTAGTATAATGGGTGAAATTTCTCCAACATCTGAATTAGCAAGTTCTTTTGTCGCTTCAGACCATAATTCCATCTTTTTTTTCTCCTCGTTTTTAAAATCTTTTACAAGTTCATTGCTGAAATATAAAACAGACATTAAAATCAAAGATGAAATTGAAATCAAAATCCAATTCTTATCTTTAAACTTTTTCATTTCAATTTAAACTTACTTAAAAATTAATTATAGTTAGTTAATATATAAATTAAACTTCAATAATTCTCATTTATTATCTATCTTCATATTTGCTATAAAAAATCAAAATTATGGAGATACAGGGATCAATTAAGGTTATTGGAGAAGTTCAAGAAATTAGTCCAACTTTTAAAAAAAGAGAATTAGTTGTTTCAACCAATGAGCAATATCCTCAGACTTTATCGATAGAATTTATTCAGGATAAAACAGATCTATTAAACAGTTTTAAAACTGGTCAAAGTGTTAAAGTCAATATTAATTTAAGAGGAAGAGAATGGGAAAATCCACAGACAAAGGAGATAAAATATTTTAATTCAATTCAGGGATGGAGAATTGAATTAACGGAAAATGCTAATCTGAGTGAAGATTTACCGCCTTTAGATAATTTAACTCCATTTGAGCCTACATCTGAAACAAATGATGAAGATTTAGATGATCTTCCATTCTAAAATTATGATATCACTAGAAGATTTAAGTCAGTTTAATAATAAAGATAATTTTCGTTCAATTTTAAATGAAAAGTTACCAAGTAAGAGATATAATAAAATTCTTCAAAAAAGTATTTATAATAAAAAAATTATTGAATTGCAAGTTAATTTAGTTAACCTTCAAAATTGGATTTATAAAAACAATAAGAGATTATGTGTAATTTTTGAAGGTCGAGATGCAGCTGGAAAAGGTGGTGCAATTAAAAGATTTGTTGAACATTTAAATCCTAGAAATTCTCGTGTTGTCGCTTTATCTGAGCCGACTCAAATTGAAAAAGGTCAATGGTATTTTCAAAGATATCTTAAGGAGATGCCTAACCCTGGTGAGATGGTTTTCTTTGATAGAAGTTGGTATAATAGAGCTATTGTAGAACCTGTGATGGGTTTTTGTAAAAAAAATGATTATGAATTATTCATGAATCAAGTAAATAATTTTGAAAAAATGTTAATCGACGATGGTGTTATATTATTGAAATTGTGGTTTTCTATTTCAAAAAAAGAACAAAGAAAAAGATTTATAAATCGATTATCTAACCCACTTAAGACTTGGAAGTTTAGTGATGTGGACATGGAGGGTCAGAAAAGATGGGATATTTATACTAAGTACAAAGAGAAAATGTTTTCTGAGACTAATTTGGAACACGCTCCATGGAAAATTATTGATAGTAATAATAAACTAGAGGCAAGAATAGATTCGATAAAATTTGTGCTATCAAAATTTAAAAAGTTCAAACAAACCGAAAATGTTAAATTGAATCAAAAAGCTGCCAAAAGTGAGAAAAAAATTAACTATTTATCTAAAGATTTAAAATTATTAAATAAAGATAAAGCCTTAATTAATTTATTAACAAGAAATGATACGTCTTTGATAAAAACACTTCGTTATGTTAAGTTTGAAAGAAGATTAAAAAAGTTGCAATTAGAAATGATCAAGCTTCAAAACTGGGTTTATAAAAAAAATAAAAAGTTAATAATTGTATTTGAGGGAAGAGATTCCGCAGGTAAGGGTGGGGCAATAAGAAGAGCAATTCAAAACCTAAATCCAAGAAAACTTAAGGTTATTGCTTTACCAAAACCCTCTGAAACTGAACAAGGGCAATGGTATTTTCAAAGATATGTTGAACATTTTCCTAAACATGGGGAAATAGTTTTTTTTGATAGATCATGGTATAATAGAGCGGTTGTTGAGCCAGTCAATGGTTTTTGCTCAAAAGAACAATATTCTAATTTTATAAATCATGTCAATGCCTTTGAAAAGATGATAATTGAAGATGATATTATATTATTAAAAGTTTATTTTTCGATTTCTAAAAACACTCAGAAAAAGAGGTTTAATGAGATAAAGGCTAGTCCATTAAAAAAATGGAAATTTACAGAGGTTGATAGTAAAGCTCAAATTCTTTGGGATAAATACACTAAGTATAAAGATGAAATGTTTGCTAAAACAAATACTAAAATAGCTCCTTGGAATATTATTAATGCAGATAGAAAGAATGATGCAAGAATAGAAGCCATAAATTTAATATTGAAAAATATTTCTTACGACAGATCAACTCAGTTACAATCTAAAGAAATTAAATTTTAAGACTAAATATTTCTGATAAAGCTCATCAATTTGTGTGATTTGTCAACTGCATATTTTCCGATAGAAGTTCTTCTAAGTTCTGAAAGATGTGCTCCAGATCCTAATTTTACTCCAAAATCGTTTGCAAGAGATCTTATGTAAGTTCCCTTACTACAGGTAACCGAAAAGCCTATTTCAGGAAAATTTAATGAGGTGATTGTAAAATCATGAATTACTATTTCTCTTTTTTCAACTTTTACATCTACACCTTTTCTTGCAAGTTTGTACAATCTTACTCCGTCTTTTTTTACTGCCGAAAAAATTGGAGGTTTTTGTAGGGTTTTTCCAACGAATTTCTCTGCAGTATTTAGTATTAATTTGTCATTTATATGATCTATTGGGTAATACATATTAGGTTTGGTTTCAAGATCATAAGAAGGTGTAGAAGATCCGATGGTTATTTTACCAGTATAAGTTTTATCTAAGCAGGAAAATTCATCAATTCTTTTTGTCATTTTTCCGGTACATATAATTAGAAGTCCAGTTGCAAGAGGGTCAAGTGTTCCCGCGTGACCAACCTTAATTTTTTTTATATCAAGTTTCTTTTTTATTGAATTTCTAAGCTTACTTACAACATCAAAAGAAGTCCAATTTAATTCTTTATCGATTAGAATTATTTCACCATTTTGAAAATCAAAACTCATCTATTTTAGATTATAAAAATTGAAATAATTCCCAAGATAAAACAATAGAAGCTGAAATATATCAAGTTATTATTTGCTACTATTTTCAACATTAGTTTACAGGCCAAAAAACCTGTTAAAAATGAAGATATGAACCCTGTAATCAGAATTGAAATTTTAATTTCATTGTCAAAAATATCTCCTGATAAAAAATCTTTTAGTATCGCTCCAAATATTACTGGGATAACTATTAGAAAAGAAAATTTGGCTGCCTCACTTTTATTATTTCCTAAAAAAAGTGAGGTGCAAATTGTTGCACCAGATCTAGAAATACCAGGAATTACAGCAAAGGCCTGAGATAATCCGATAATTAATGCATGATTTCGGGATAATTTAAAATTTTTGGGCTTGTAAACTTTTGTTAGAAAAAGTAATATTCCTGTTATAATTAGCATTAATCCTACTAAATTCATATTTCCTGAGAAAAGGAATTCTATTTCATCACCTAATAAAAAACCTATAATTCCTGCTGGAATTATACCAATTAAGATCTTAATTATATATGATATACTTTTATTATCCCTAAAAAATAATCCTTTAAATAATCCAAAAATATCATCTCTAAATACTAGAATTGTACTCAATGCTGTTGCAAAATGTAATAAAGAGGTCATTAGAAGGTTATCAGAAGGTAATTGATCTGTCTTAAGTAATGTTCTTGCAATTTCAAGGTGACCACTAGAAGATACGGGTAAAAACTCGGTTAAACCTTGAACAATGCCAAGAATTACAGCATCAATTTCATTCATTTTTATTTTTTTGGGGATTTAAAAATAGCATAGACTTGAATCCCAAAACCAATTACTATTAATACGGGAGCTAACCTAATTCTTCTAAAACTGTAAATTTCATCTAAGAATATACTGGGATCATCACTTCCTCCGCCTGACATTAAAATAAAACCAGCTATTATAAAAAGAATCCCAACTATTACGTATTTATAGTTTGTTTTATCAAATAAAAATTCTTTTTTCTTTTTCATAATTAAACGTCCAACCTATCAGCTTTTATTTTTAAAATATTTTGTGTTGCAAAGAACGTACTAATATAGCTAATAATTAAACCAAGACTAATAATGATTATAAATAATATAAATAAGGATTGTTGTTCAATATTTTCAACAAAAGATATATTTAAATCAATGTAGTAAATTAATAAAATCAGTGTTGATATTGATATTATTGATGAGATTAGACTTAAAAAAATATTGGTCCTTAAAAAAGGCTTTCTTATGAAACTTTTGGTTGCTCCGACAAGTTGCATTGTTTTTATCAATTGTCTATTTGAATAGATTGATAACCTTATTGAACTATTTATTACCAAAAATGTAATTATCAATAGTATTAAAATAGAGGGCATAAGCCAAAATGAAACCCTTTTTATATTCTTATTAATTATATTAATTAAATCTTTATCATAAGTGATTTCATCTATATATTTTTTCTTTGCAATGATTGCTGAAATACTATCTAATGGAGCAGCTTCAACATATTTACTTTTTAGATTAAAATCGATAGAATTAACAAGTGGATTAAATCCCAATTCCTTAATGAAATCTTCTCCATATTCTTGTTTCATAATTAACAAAGCTTCATCTTTTGAAACGTATTTTAATTTTTCAACATAACTACTCATCAAAAGTTCATTTTGAAGTTGAATTATTTCAACATTTTTAGCTTCTTCCTTAAAAAAAATTGAAACAGAGAAATTTTCTTTGAATGAATTAGCTACTGAATTAGAACTGATAAAGAAAATACCAAAAAAACCAAATAAAAATAAAACCACAGACATAATGATAGTTATTGAAACGTAGGATGTAAAAAGTCTTCTATTTTTAATATTTGCCATTAAATAGTTCTTGCTTATTGATTTCTTCATAAAAGTAATGAAGAAATCAATAATTAAAAAGATTTTCTATTGTTAGTATAAAATGTAAATTTGTTTTTTTGGTCAATACAAATATCATGGAATATAATTTTATAAATATAGAAGAAAAATGGCAAAAATATTGGCGTGAAAAAAAAGTATACAGTTCTAGTAATAATTCTGACTTACCAAAATATTACGTTCTTGATATGTTTCCTTACCCGTCAGGGTCGGGATTACATGTTGGGCATCCTCTAGGATACATAGCCTCTGATATAATATCAAGATATAAAAGAGCAAAAGGTTTTAATGTATTACATCCCATGGGTTTTGATTCATTTGGATTACCTGCAGAGCAATACGCCATAAAAACCGGTCAACATCCTAAAATAACAACTGAAAATAATATTATAAGATTTAAAGAACAATTAGATAAACTAGGTTTGTCATATGATTGGGATAGAGAAATTAAAACAAGCGATAGCAGTTATTATAAGTGGACTCAATGGATTTTTTTAAAACTCTACAATTCATATTTTGATAAAGAAAAAAATAAAGCAGTCGATATTGATGAATTGAAAATTCCTAAAGGACTTGAAAATGATAAAATAAACAAATTTATTGATAGTAAAAGATTAGCCTACATAGATACCATCGATGTTAATTGGTGTGAAGAATTAGGTACCGTTTTAGCAAATGAAGAAGTAATCGGAGGATTAAGTGAAAGAGGAGGTTATCCAGTGATAAGAAAACCAATGAAACAATGGGTAATGAGAATTACTGACTATGCAGATAGGTTATTAGAAGATTTAGAGAACTTGGATTGGCCTGAATCAATAAAATCATCTCAAAGAAATTGGATTGGAAAATCAGAAGGTGCAGAAATTACTTTTCAAGTAGGCACTAACAATAAAATAGATGTATTTACCACAAGGCCTGATACGATTTTTGGTGCTACGTATTTAGTTCTGGCACCTGAACATCCAATACTTGATTCAATTATTACTGAAAACCAAAAAGAAGAGATAAATAAATATCAAGAAATTACCTCTTCAAAAAGTGATTTAGAAAGACAAGAAAATCAAAAAAATAAGACAGGGGTTTTTACTGGATCTTATGCTGTTAACCCAATGTCAAATAAAAAAATTCCCATATGGATTTCTGATTATGTATTGTATGGATATGGAACTGGAGCTATAATGGCAGTTCCTGCTCATGACGAAAGAGACTATGAGTTTGCCCATAAATTTGATCTTGAAATAGTAAAAGTTATAAATAGTAAAGATGATTTTTATTTAGGCTCAGGTGAAGTAATTAATTCCGGCAAATATGACGGAATTGATAGTCTAGAATTTAAGGCTGTTGTGACTGAGTTTTTAGAAAAAAAGGGAATGGGTAAAAAGAAAACGAATTATAAACTAAGGGATTGGATATTTACAAGACAAAGGTATTGGGGTGAACCTATCCCAATTTTACATTCTGATACCGGAACCAAATCAGTTGATGAAAAGGATCTGCCTCTAGAACTACCTGAAGTAGATTCATATTTACCAACTGCTGACGGCATGTCACCATTAGCAAGAAATGATGAATGGAAATCAGTTTCAATAAATGGAAAAAAATATTTAAGAGAAACCAATACAATGCCTCAATGGGCTGGTTCATGTTGGTATTATTTAAGATTTTTAGATCCTAAAAATGAATTTAACTTCGCTTCTGAAGAAAGCATAAAATATTGGATGCCAGTCGATTTATACATTGGTGGTGCTGAACATGCAGTATTACATTTATTATACTCAAGATTTTGGCACAAGGTGCTATATGATTTGAATTTTGTTAACACTAAAGAACCCTTCAAAAAACTTGTCAATCAAGGAATGATACTTGGTAACAGTGCATATATCTTTAGAAAAACCGATCAGACAGGATATGTTTCTAGTGAACTTGAAAAAAATTATACCACACAAAAAATTCTAGTTGATATTAAATATGTTAATGAAAAAAATGAACTTAACATTGATTTATTGAAAAAAGAAAACTCACAGTTTGAGAAAGCAGGTTTTGAATTTGATAAGACTTTCAAAGTTCATAGGGAAGTAGAAAAAATGTCAAAATCGAAATATAATGTTGTTAACCCAGACGAGATTTGTGAAAAATTTGGCACAGATACCTTAAGGATGTATGAAATGTTTCTTGGGCCGCTAGAACAATCAAAACCATGGAATACTGCTGGAATATCAGGAGTTCACAATTTCATAAAAAAGTTCTGGAAACTTTATTTTGATTCTGATGACCTGATTGTTGATAATTCTAAAGCAGATGATAATAATCTTAAAGTTCTTCATAAATGCATTAAAAAGGTTTCTTCTGATATAGAATCATTTTCTTTCAATACAGCGGTGTCAACATTAATGATTACAGTGAATGAATTAACTACACAAAAATGTAGAAGTAAAGAGATATTAGAGCCTCTATTGGTAGTGCTGGCCCCATTTGCTCCTCATATATGTGAAGAAATTTGGGAAAGAATGGGTAATACAGAATCAATAGTTTACTCAACTTTTCCTGAGCATTCTGAATCTTATTTACAAGACAGCACCAAAATATACCCAGTTTCAATAAACGGAAAATTAAAATATAAAATTGAATTACCTTCTGATTTTTCTAAAGATGAAATAGAAGCAGCTATTTTATCTGATGAGAATTTTATAAAAAAATTAGAAGGAAATAAGCCAAAACGAGTTATTATTATTCCGGGAAAAATCATAAATTTTGTTGTATGACATTAGCTGTGATTTTTACATCTGTCCTCATAGCCCTATGCGGCTATATTGTTAATGAAAACAATGCAGATGTTTTATTGGCTGGCTATAACACAATGTCAAAAGATGAAAAAAATAGATTTGATTTGAAAAATTTTCTGAAATTTTTTAGAAAATTCACTCTAAATGTTTCACTTTATACAGCAATCATTTATTTTATTTCAACTATATTTTTTTTTAATATCGAAACTAGTGCAATAATTTATGCTATCGCTGTATCTATTCCTTGGCCTTATTTTATTATTATTTCTAATAAAAGATTTATAAAGTAATTTAATTTCCTCTTTTTACAACAAAAAGACCATTTTGTATATCACTAATTATAATGTTTCTACTTTCATGGAAAGGGTAAACACTCCATGCTCCACTAAAACCTGTGCCGTCTCCCTGAGGATAAGAATCAAAAAAACCTGTTTCATTCATTTGTTTTGATTCAATTTGACTTATATCAATTTCCCTAAGTCCTGCTTTGTAACTTGCCAAATAATATTTATCTCCAACGACATACCCATTGTGATCATATGCAAGGGTTGGACCATAGTAATCAAAGTGAATTTGTGGATTGTCAAGATCGGTTAAATTTAAAACTATACTTCTTGTATTTATTCCATCAGCAGCCTCATCTAATTCATCTCCAACTATAAAATATTTGTGATCTTCAGTTAACCAACCTTGATGAGTATAATGTACATTTTCATATACGATTGTGGAAATCAGAATTGGGTTAAATTTATCAGTAACGTCAATAATATCAACATGTTGGGCATTACTTCCAATAATAATTTCTTTACCCACGTGGTCAGAGTCAGGACCATTATATATTACTGCTTGAGCATCATGACAATAACCTGTATCACTGAAACCACCTTCTAAAACAGGAGATGTTGGGTTCTGTATATTAACGAATATGGGACCTCCATCAAACATACCACCTTCATGCCCAGGATCTCTTGAGAAATTTCTTCCTGGATCTTGATTTCCAACAGGATAAGCATATCCAGTTTCTTCATTAATAACAATATTATGAGCTCTTCCAAAATCTGTAAAATGAGAATCAGAATTAAACACAGTTGGAATATTTTCAGCATTCCTTAATCTAGTTAGATCAAAAATTTGTAAACCGTGATTAGAAGCTTCGCTAACGATATATGCATAATTATTGTAAACTTTTATATCTCTCCAAATACTGTTAACAGATGCCGTAGGTAGAATTCCTATCAATAGTAAGTTATCTGGATCACTCATATCAACAAATGACGTGTGAGAAGAGAGCCCAACTATAGCATATTCTTTCCCTGTTACAGGATCTTTCCAACCCCACGAATCGTTTACTCTTGTGTTTTCTTGAAAATTTATGCTTAAATCCTCAATAGATAAATGACCTAATAAATTGTAACCGTTACATGGATAATCTCCAGCAAGACCATCAATACATGGTAATGAGGTAAAATCAACAAGATCACATGTATCTCCAATACCATCACCATCATTGTCAACTTGATTTGGATTAAAATTTGATGGACAATTATCTTCAGCATCAATAATTCCGTCTTCATCAATATCTGAACACATATCCCCGATACCGTCACTATTACTATCGTTTTGATCTGGATTTGAGTCAAAAGGACAATTATCTATTAAATCATAATACCCATCATTGTCATTATCAGCGTAATTTTGATCAATTGACTCATTTTGACAACTTTGTGAATTAAGACCAATAAAGATTAACGATAAAATAAATAGATATTTTTTTATTATTCTAATTGACATAAGTTTTATAATTGATAGCTAAGATAAATAATAAATATTATAGGCTTATTTGCCTATTTATTTGTTGTTCTAATGATATATATGTTTCTGTTCTGGAAACTCCCTGAATTATTTGGATTTTTTTTGTTAGAATCTCCATTAGATCTTCGTTATCCTTACAGATTAGCTTTGCAAGTACACTCCAATCGCCTGTTGTATAATGACATTCTAATATTTCTGGAATTTCTTTTAGCTGATTAACCACTGTTTGATTATTAGTTGCTTTATCTAAAAAAATACCAATAAATGCCATGGTAGTATACCCTAATAGTTTAGTATTAATCTGAATGCTAGAGCCAATAATTAAATTTTGTGCTTCAAGTTTTCTTAGTCGTTGATGTATTGCTGCTCCAGAAATGCCAATATTTTTTGCTATTTCAAGAATAGGTCTTCTTGAATTTTCCATCAGCATTTTTAGAATTTTTTTATCTATACCGTCTAATTTCAAAACATCTTTTTTCATTTAATCATATTTCATTAAAGTAAATCCCAAAACTTTCTAGTTCTTTCAAAACTGGCTCATAAATTTCTCTAATAACCGGGGTTTGAACACCTGGAGAATTTATTTGACCATTTAAAATCATTAAACATGAAATGGCAAGTGGTAAACCAACAGTTTTAGCCATTGCTGTAAATGTGCTATCCTCTCCAATACAACCCATTGTTGAAACAATAGTTTTTTCCTTATTTAACTTATCCCTGTATTTGAATTCATGATACATTACTATCATATCTTTGTCATTATATTCTAGCTGCCATGCCTCTTTCAATATATGCTCTAAAATTTGTGCTGGAGAAGCATTTTCAAAAGGAATTTTATTTGAATTGCTAAATAGATTAATTTCATTGAGCTTAACCCAATCAAAATCTTCCTTTCCTATATTTAATAAATTTTTAACCTTTTCTTCTACACTTAAAGATTTATCATATGGCAGAAAACAATTTAAAAAATCTCTGTAGGATAAATCTTTACAATCATACATCATAAAACTGTCGTCGGTTAATCCTAACCTAATAAGCATATTCCATGATTTTGGAAAACCCACTTTTCTGATAGTCCCTCTGATCATTGTTTCTATATCAGTTAAATCATAAATTTCCCTATACTTTAACGAGTCTCTGTTTGGATATACATCAAATTCTCCATATTTGTTAATATTTATTCTTTCAGTATTTTCAAAAAGTCTATTGTATGGTAAATATTTATATTTTTTATTTTCAAGGTATTTGGCGGGTGATCCTTGTCCTGCTAAAACAACATTTCTAGGATTCCATGTAAATTTATAATTCCATGAATTATTATCACTTTCAGGAGCAATTAAGCCGCCTGTATATGATTTGAAAGAGTATATCGAACAACTATTATCCTTAAGTTTATCTATTATTTTTTTTGCACTCATATGATCAATTCCAGGATCAAGACCCATCTCATTCAAAAAAATTAAATTTCTGTCTTTTACACTTTTATTGATGCTTCTCATTTCATCGCTAACATACGATGCAGTTATTAAATTTTTTTTAAGCTTAAGACATGAGTTAGCAAGAATCATGTGAAGTCTTGCAGGTAACATTGATATAATTATATCATTTTTCAATAAAAATTCTTCTCTTTCAGTATCATCTAAAATATTTATTGTTGAAACAGTACATCTGTTATTCTTTTTATAATACAGTAGATGATCAATTTTGACATCAGTAATATGCAAATAAAGATTTTGTTCTTGAGATTTATCTAATAAATATTTAATCAAATAAGGAGAAGATTTCCCCGCACCAACGATTAAAATATTTCTCATACGACACAATTTAAAATATAATATTAGTAAATTAATATTACTATTAATTAAATAATTTAGATTAATTTTAATCTTTCATTCTATTGAAA
>MDSX01082667.1_pt1 | contig 13784 bp, 4 predicted proteins | sample 811141 | NCBI WGS metagenome assembly MDSX01 (sample SAMN05326642, study PRJNA326480) | marine metagenome | isolation source: seawater | place: Atlantic Ocean: South East | collected 2010
AAGGTGGTATAAATGCTTTAACACCTAAAGCCCAAGCTATGAATAAACTTGATAAGTCAATAATTAAGTCTAGTCAAAACATGTACAACAAAATAGGCTCATCTGACTTTGACACTGGTTTAGATAAATGGGATGAAACATTAGACGGTTTTATGAATGGTATTGTTGATCAAAACAATTTAACTATTCAAGCTATGAATAATGGCTCGATGATTGATTTATCTAAAGGCCAAAGAGACATTGCTATGTACGAAAATATAGTAGATATATATGAGGAAGCTGTTCCAAATATTAAGGCTGCTAGTAATGTTATAAATAGATCTGCTAAAGCAACAGATATAGGAGAAAAATTAAGTTTAACTGGTCCACCTCCATATCAATTAGATATAATAAGAAAAATGAACACTGATGAAGCTGGTGATCTTCAAATTATTCAAGAAGGTAATAATATAATAATAAGAGATCCAAATGCTACATACATAGATCCAAAGACAGGTAAAGAAGTTAAAGGTACAGAATTAAACATAAATCAATTTAACAAGGCTATAACAGATAAAGAAAATCCTTATTTTAAATATGCAGTAGATACTAAACCAGATACTGAAAGAAATTTTAATCAAAAAATAAAATCAGGTAAAGACGGTGCATTTAATCCTTTATATGTAACTATAGATGAAGAAGCTAAAGACTCTAATGGTCAGACAGTAACTACTTACAATATGACTCTAGAACAACAAGAAAAATTTAAGAAAGATGTGATGGGAGATAAAGGCGATGGTTACGCTAATGGTGGGCAGTTTGCTGGTTTAATAGAAGAGTTTGGTGAAAGTATATGGGAAGATCAAATGCAAGGTGGTGAGAACAATACTCAGTACCCTGAAGAAATACCTGTAATGCCAACAGGAAGTAGAGAAGCTATAGTAAAATCTGGAGATAAAGAAGCTCTTAAGCTTTACGACGAGCAAGCAAACGAGTATGGTACTTATTATAACGATTATTATAAACCTATGCTAGATGCATTGGCTAATCAATCTTTAAACAACGCTGCTTCTAATGGTATTGTACTAGACAAACCTAAAGAAGAACCTGCAGATGAAGAAACTGAAGAAGTTACTGAAACTGAAGAAGTATCTGAAACTGAAGAAGTTGCTGAAACTGAAACTCCAAAAGAAGAAGATGAGGTAGTAGTTAAAAACTTTTATGAAGCTAATACTGATATAGAAAAACCTGTTTATAAAAATAAAAAAGGTGAAGATGTAAGTTTTGAAGATGATTCAGCTGGTTTTTTAACAGACATAGAGACTACTTATGGAGGTTATGACGGAGATGAAGGAACTGTAGGTTTGCCTAGTTACGGAGATGAGAACGACACTAGAGTTGATGATCATTTAAATTCAACAAAAATTCTTCCTGGTAAATCTGGAAAATATTTTGATGGAACTGATAAAAAAGGTTTAAAAGCAGACATAGGTGAAGATGTTTACAACGCTTTGTCTGATTCTGAAAAAGCTATATTAAGAATGGAGCATTTAAATGTTGGCTGGAATCCTAAGGTATTGATGTTACAAACAGCTGGTATAATATCTAAAGATGATAGAGGAAAATATCACAAACCTCAAAACCAAAACGATCCTTCAAAATGGGATGTAAATAAATTATATGAAGAAAATAAAGATAAAATAGCTGACTTACTTAAAGGTAAAGATAATGTTATGTTAGAAAATCTTGAAGCTATATATAAAGGTACTGATAATAGTAAGCCTGGAAATTCTGAAGAACAAAATAAAAAACGAAATAAAGGTTTTCAAGCTCAATATACTAGAAGAATAGCAGATATTAAAGACCGTTACAAAGCATCAGATGTAGTTGAAGAAGAAGAAAAAACCAACGAAGAGTTAGCAGAACAATTTGAAGACTAATAAAATATTATTATGACAAAAAAAGAATATGTACAATCCTTAAAAGATAAAGGAGTAAAAAAAGCAGAAGCTTTAGAATTACTTAACCAATGGGATATTGACAATAAACCAACAGAGGTGGAAAAGCCTCAGGCCACTGCACCGGATGCTGCACCTGTAGTGGCAGAAAATCAAGCAGCTGGTACGGAATCCAAGCCGGAAAATACTTCTTTGGCTTTACAAGAAATAGACTCTAAAAATTTATCTTCTAAAAAACCTGAAGTTGAAGAAGATAAAAAACCTACAAAATATAAAATACCTAAGAATAATATAGGTTTACCTAAAGGTGATGAAGTAGATATACTAGAAACTATAACTATAACAGATGATTTTAAAATACCTGAAATAAATCTAGATCCTGTAACTACATCTAAGCTAAAAACTAACTACAATTATAATAATCTTGAAAAAGAATTGCTTTCAATGTTTGAAAGAGATAAGGATAAAGAAAATCCATATCTGTCTACAGGTAATTTAAATTTTTCTGGATTTGACTTGCCGGTATCAGATATTAGAAAAGTTTATGAAAATTATAAAGAAACAGGTAAAGTAGATGCTGAACTTATAAGTGATGATTACAAAGTAAAGAATAGACAATTTGATCCAAATAAAAACTTAGTAGAATTAAGAAAATTAAATATACCTTTAACTGAACCAGTTAAGTCTACTGTAATTAAAAAAGATGATGGTACTAAAGTTAAAGGTATAAAAGATGAGAATATAGGTAATTACTATGCTCCAGTATATATGGTTGATGGCGAAGAAATAATAGGTAATCCTATAGCTATTAAAGACGATGCTATATTACAGGAAGATGTTAGATTAGAAGATGTTGAAATTACAGCTGATGATGGTGGTCTTGATTTAACTATAAAAGAGCCTAATAATGAAAAGTATGAAGTTGAAAAAGATTTACTAAACAAAAAGATTGAAGAAGAAAAAGATCCTACAAAGAAAATAGAATTAAAAAAACAATTATTAGAACTAAATGATAATCAAATTAAAAAACAACAAGATTATCAAAATAGCTTAAATAAGAATAGTATTTATAATACTTATAATACTGTAGATGTAGACATAAATAAACCTTCAGCAAACGAACTAGTACCTACTGTATTTAATTCTAAATATTTTAAAAAAGATGAAAATGGAAAAAGGGTTCCTGTAAAAGCAGATAATTTTTATGAAGGAAATATTTTTTTTGGAAGAGATCGTTTTGAAGGATCAAGACAAGCTTCTAAACTAAATCCTAGAAGTTTAACTAAAAAAATTAATGATAAATATATAAATCGCGGTTTAGCTGCTGTAGCTGACGGTGATGATGTTTATGTATATAAAAACGCTATATTTGATGACAATGGTGATTTAAATTACAATGCTACTTTAGAAGCTAATGGATTAGCGTCTCTTCCTGAGCGTAACAAGTTTGGTAAAGCTTTTTACGATAAAAGAAATTTTAATAAATTAATGGAGGAAGAGGGTCTTGCAAAATCTATACAAGTAGGTAAAGGTATATTTTTAGATCAATTATTTCAACGTGATGAAGACCCTAAGAAAGTAGCTGGTTTTTTAGATTTTATAGATGAAAATTCTACTGAGTATGAACAATCAACTCAAGTACCTAAAAATTTTAGTGGAACAGATAGAGGTATTAAAAAGTCTTTTAAAGAAATACAAGAGAAACAAAAAGAAAATATAAACGCATTACAAAAAAGCTACAAGCAAGGTGAAGAAGCATTAAGTAAAATAGAAGATTTAAACTTACAGATAGAAGAAGAAGGTAGTGTAGTAACAAAAAAGTTTGGTGAAACTGAGGCTGTTATTGAAGATATAAATAAAAAATTTGTTGACGAAGTAAAAGAAAAAAGAGAACAACTTAGATTAAGTCAAATAAAAAATCCTCAAAATACTGATAAACTATTTGAAGATTATAGGAATTGGGAAGATAAAGCAGAAGAAAAAAGATTAAGAAAAGTAAACAGTGCTATAGGTGATTACGAAAAGCTATACAAAGAAGAGTTTGAAAGAATAGATAAAATTAGAGAAGAGAAAGGCGTTCTTAATCTAGAAGTAGAAGAGATAGGTCAAATAATATCTAACAATCTTTCAACTTATAACATGTTAGATGCTTCTAAAGCTATGTTAAGGAATACTAATACAGAAAGATTTGATAAAATTAGTAAACAAAAAACTAGCTTATCAGAAGGTAATCCTTTTTTAGAAGTGTATAATATTTTTGCTGAGCAGTTTGCTACTGTTACTGTTGGTAAAGTTAGCATGATGCAAAACTTTGCTGAAGGAATAAATGAATTAGGCCACACACTAGGTACTATCAGCGATGGTGAATACAAGATGTATAAAGGTACTTTTAAAAGTCAAGAGGCTTCTATGGAGTCTCAAATAAAATCTATTACGGACACTTTAGTAGGTTACGGCAATTCTGAAGCTTATTCAGCTAGATTTGCTGAAACTTTAGTTGGTGGAACTGTTCAAGCGTTTACACAAATGGCGGCTTCTGCTTTTGGAGCGCCTGTGTCTGGTCTATTTGGAGGTTTCTTTTATAGCAGTTTAGCACAAGCTAAAATAGGTAATAATAAAAGAGAGAAAAAGTTTATAGAAGAAAGAGTTAAAAATGGTATGAGTGAGGCTGATGCTCAGGCTGAGTATGAGCAAGCTTATCCAAAGTCAAGACAGTTAATGTATTCATATACTCAAGCTGCTGTAGAAGGAGCTTTATCTCATTTATCAGGTAAAATATTAAGTGGTAAAATACCTGGTAAAGGTGGAGAAAAAATTGTTGATAGAATAACTAATCACATACTTAACAAAGTTGTTAATGGAAACGTTACAGCTAAAGAATTACAAATAGCTGTAAACAACTATATAGGTAAAAACGCTGCTAAATTAATAAGAGGAGGTAAAAAATTTACTATTACAGGTTTGTTTGAAACAATAGAAGAAACTACTCAGTTCTACGGTGCTTTTGCAATAGATGAGTGGATGCAAGGTAAGACAGATAATAAAGTAGATTTTGAAATACCTGACTATGACAGTGAAGAATTTAAGCAGCAAAGAAAACACATGATGCAGATTTCTTTTTTAGCTGGCGCTGGTGGTGCTGCTTTTGAAATGGCAAGTAATCCTGCTGAAGAAATACTAAATGATAAAAGCTTAGGCACAACTTACGAGCAAAGACAAAAAAATGACAAGCTAAGAGAATACTATGCTGACACAGCTAGAGATGCTAATCAGCTTCAAAATAAAATAAGTAAAATATCATCAGATCCAGAATTAAAACAAAATCAAAAAGAAGAATTAATACTGGAAGCTCAAAACACTTTTAACCTATATAATCAAATAGACTCAGAATTAAGTGGTACAGCTCAGTTTGAAATGGCTTATTTACTACAGCAGAAACTAGATCTAGAAGCAAAGAAAAAGAAACTTGCTAAAGGTTCTACTGGTAGAATAGATAAGCAAATAGATGCTATAAATACTCAAATGGCTGAAATATCAGGCGACAGTAATAATGTTAAAGTAGATAAGAGTAAAGTAAAATCAGGTCTAGAAGAGCAACTTGTAATAAGTACAGATGAAAAAGTTAAACAAGATAATAAACAAATAGAGGAAACTATAAGAGAAGAAAATCCAGATCTTACAGAAGAAGAAGTACAAGAGCAAGTAGAGGCTAATAAGATACAGTTTGATCCAAAAAATACTGAAGTAAGAATATTTTCACCAGGAGATGCTCAAGCGCTAGCTAACGAGTATAACATAAGTATGGACCAGTTAGTGGATGAAAATGGTGATTTCAGAATGGAAGGTAGTTACTTGCCTAACAGCGGTGTTATATTATTGTCTGAAGATGCAGCTGCTAAAGGAGCAGATATACATGAAGGAACACACTTGTTCACTGACATAGCATTTTCAAAACCAGAAAATAAAAATGTTGTTTATGCTCTTGCAGATAAAATACTAAAACAGATTCGTAAGACGGACCCACAAGGAGCAGCTATATTAGAACAGCAATTAGATAAGTATAGAGCAGATGAAAATTATGATGGCAATGCTGTAATGCAAGAAGTAATGCCGTTCTATACTCAACTAAGAAAAATAGGTTATTTTGATCAAAACAATTCTGTTTCTAGACAATTAAAAAGAGGAGTAAGAAGGTTATATCAAAATCTAGGTATGGAATTAAATCTTAGAGAAGATAACATACTAGAAATATTAAATGATTATTCTGATAACTTAGAAGAAGGTAACATTACAAAAGCCCAGAAAAAACTTATAAAAGGAGAGGTTAAAATAGATCCAAAATTAAGAGACAAGGGTAATGTTTTAGCTAAGCAAGAAGAGTTAGATCAAGCTAAAGAAGATACTAAAGTAATACCTATACAAGAAGAAATAGCTAGTGTTAAAGAAAAAATGGTTGCTGCTAAAAAGTTGTCACCTAAAGAAACTACTACTGTTAAAGAAAAGATAGCTGATTTAAAACAAGAAATAAAAGAGAATACAGAATTAGCTAAAAAGTTTAACAAAGAACCTATAGCTACTAGTAAACAACGTAGATTAGAACAAGAAATATTTACAACACTAGAGCCTACTGTAGAATCATTTATAAAGTCTCAAGTAAAAAGACTATATGACCCAATAGCTCCAGACGCTAGACGTGGTATTACTAGAGAAAAGTTTGCAGACTCTATGCGTAATGATATAAACTCTATGATTGTTGATGAGTACCAAGACAAACAAGATATAGAAAAGTTTATTGTAAATAGAGGTTATCTTAGAGCAAACAGCCTAGCAGAGCGTTTAGGTATTGCTAGTGTTGAACAGGGCATTTCTAAGGACGTTAATGACCAAGTTGGACTCAGTACTGGTGAAGACTTTACAAACACGTTAGATGATAAACCTATGCCATCTAAAAGGTCTAAGATAAAACAACAAGTTCCATCATTAGTTGATCCACAATTAGAAAGAGAAATAGAGTCAGCTGTTTTAGAAATAAAAGAAGGTGTTAGACCGGATGTAGACTCTAAAGAATTTAGACCTTTTATTAAAGAAGTATTAGATGCTAAGTTAACTAACAAGATTAAAAATAAGTTTGGAAAAGGTAAAGACTATGATTTCTTTATAAAGAAACTAGCGCCTAAGTTAAAAGATATTATGCCTGCTCAATACTTTGTTAAGCTTGAGTCTCAGACAAATCCAGAGAACAGAATATTTACGGAACCTGGTATAAGACTAACTAAGCAAGCTGATATAGACGAGGCTATAAGAAATGATCAAGTATATGTTGAAAACACAGCTCAAGGAGCTAGAATTTACAATAAAAAAGATTTTACAGCAAAGCAACTGGAAGACTTTTTATTAGCACCCGCTATAAGCCCAGAAACAGGAAAGAAAAGTGGCTTAAAAGGAAATAGAAAAACATCAACAGCTCAATCTATAGCTGAAGAACTAGGTAAAGATATGATACCTTCTGTTTTTAAAGGTGATAAAGACGCGGCTAAAGTTTCTCTAAAATCTCAAAGACCGCCAGATCAATTGTTTTCTTTAAAGTTTGATGAAGACCAACTTATAGAAATGCAAGAAGCTTCTCAATGGAGAGATAAAAACAAAATAGCTAAAGAGTTAGGCTTTAATGCTGATGCTATTAAAGAGTCTAATAGAGATGGTTTTCAAACTCAGATGCAGCAAGCTGCTGAAAATGGCTTTGTAGATAAAGCGGTGATAACAGCAGGTGCAATGACTAGCGCTGGAAGACAAACTTTTTACGGAGACGAAAATAATAGATTCAACGGTTATAATCAAGCTAAAAAAGCAGGGATTAAAAACGTTGGTAAATATATTAAAACTAAAGATGGTAATTTCTATAGGTTAGCAGATGTTAAACTTGTAGATGGAGTATTAAAAACTTTTAATTTAGATAAATACAGAGATCAAATACTTGAAGTTGATCCATCATTATGGGTTGCTAAACCTGGTAACTTGTATTGGGGTAAAAAAGATCCAGCTTATATAGAATTATTGAAAGCAGCTAACGATTCTCCTTTTGATGAAAACGGTTATAGGCAAATAGGTATAAGTTCAAAAGGTAAGTTTATAGGTAAAGAAGCTTTATTAAGTAAATTAGATAAAGAAGTAGGTAACACTAAGATGACTCAGTCTGAAATAAACATGAAAATGTTAGATCATGTTGTTACTCAATTAGCCAACGCTGTAAACAATGGAATGTCTATGGACATAGCTGGCATGGTGATAATACAAAGTTATCAAGCTACTGGAGGTCTTATAAAAGCAGCTGCTCCTTTTGAAGGTATTTCAGATGTTTTTGAATCTGGTAGTAAGCTAGAGAAGAGATCACAAAAACTTTATAGAGAAGAACACAATCCTCCAGCTTCTGTAGTTGGTGCTAGTATATTGACAGCTATAAAAATGAACAAGCCTAAAGCTGTAATGGCTGATATACGAAAAAACTTTTCTCAAACTATATTATCTAAAAAAGACGACTCTAAGCTTGATGTAAATTATGCTGCTACGTTGCCAGAGGGAATGTCTATAAATGATAATCCTATAGCTCGTATGGCTATGGCTGGCATAAACTTAAATACTGTTAGAGACATTAGAACAGGGCAAACATATGCTGATAAATTTGGTTTAGGTGTTGCAGAAACAGTTCAAACATTTCCAGGAGTTATATCACTTCAAAATAAATTAATATCTGATGTTGTTTTAGGTAAAATAGATATTAAAGATGCTAAGAAACGTTTAGCTACTTATACTAAGTTTCCAAACAACGGACAACCTAGTTTAGCAAAAACTCAAAACGATGCATCTAAAAATACTTCTACAGAGCTTAAAGAATCTAAAGTACTAGACATAGACGAAGATTTAAGTATGGAAGAGCTGCTTAGTAAAGCTGCTAGTATAGATGAAGCTTTAAAATTAGCTAACTCTTTAGATAGACCTATTAAAAAGATTAGAGTATTTGATTTTGACGATACATTAGCAACAAGTAATAATAAAGTTTTTGCAGTAAGAGGAGATGAAGCAATAGAAATGAACGCAGAAAAGTTTGCTACTGATGCGGCTCAGATGATAGAAGATGGATGGACTATGGACTTTAGTGATTTTGATAACGTTACTGACGGTGGTCGTGGACCTTTGTTCAATGTAGCGCAAACTATTAAAAATGCTAGAGGTAATGAAGATTTATTTGTATTAACAGCAAGAGGCCCTAAAGCTGAGCAAGCTATATACGACTTCTTAAAAGCAGAAGGTTTAGAGTTTAAAAGAAAGAATATAGTTGGTCTTGGTAAATCACCCGGTGAAGCTAAAGCTAATTGGATACTAAATAAAGCTGCGGAAGGTTATAATGACTTTTATTTTGCAGATGATGCTTTTCAAAATGTTAAAGCTGTTAGAGATGTTTTAAGCGTTGTAGATGTAAAATCTAAAGTTCAACAAGCTAAAATGCAAGAAAGCAAAAAGCTTGGTGAAGAATTTAATATGTTGTTAGAGGAAACTACAGGTATTGAATCTTTTAAAGAATACTCAGCTGCTAAAGCCAAAACTATAGGAGCAAGCAAAGGTAATTTTAAATTCTTTATACCTTATTCGGCAGAAGATTTCTTAGGCTTAATATATCCTACACTAACAAAAGGATCAAAAGGAGATGCTCAGATGGCTTGGTATAAAGAAAATCTATTAGACCCTTATACTAAAGCTCAAGAAAACTTGTCAGCCGCTAGGTTAAACTTAATGAACGATTTCAAGCAGTTGAAAAAATCTTTAAATGTTCCTAAAGATCTCAAAAAGAAAAATGATAGTGGCTTTACTAATGAACAAGCTGTAAGAGTTCATTTGTTTACTGCAATGGGTTATGAAGTTCCTGGTTTATCTAAGAGAGATTTAAAAGAATTAAACGACACTGTTGATAATGATTCTAAATTAAAAGAGTTTGCCGAGCAGATACTTACTATAACTAAAGGAGATGGATATTCAAAGCCGGATCAAAACTGGTTGGTAGGTACTATAACAACTGATCTAATTAATTTAATAAATACAGAAAAAAGATCTAAATATCTATCTAATTGGCAAGAACGTGTTGATGCTATATATACTCCTGAAAACCTAAATAAGTTAGAAGCTCAATATGGTACTAAATATAGAGAAGCTTTAGAAAACATATTATCACGTATGAAGTCTGGGAAAAACAGAACAAGTAGTGGTAATAAAGTAGAAAACCAAATATTAGATTATATAAATGGATCTATAGGTACTATAATGTTTTTCAATACTAGATCAGCAGTTCTTCAAACTTTGTCTGCTATAAACTTTGTTAACTGGAGTTTTAACAATCCTTTAAAAGCTGGTAAAGCATTTGCTAATCAAAAACAATACTGGTCAGATTTTAAAGAATTAATGAACTCTGATTATTTACTAGATAGACGTAATGGTTTAAAACTTAACATATCAGAAAGCGAGATAGCAGATGCAGCTGCTACTAGTAAAAACAAAGCTAAAGCAGCTATAGCTTATATATTACAAAAAGGTTATTTACCTACACAGTATGCTGATAGCTTTGCTATCGCATCGGGTGGTGCTTCTTTTTACCGTAATAGAATAAATGATCTAGTAAGTAAGGGAATGTCAGAGGCAGATGCTAAAAAACAAGCTATGATAGAGTTTAGACAGATAGCTGAACAATCTCAACAGTCTTCTGATCCTAGCAAAATATCAGCTCAGCAGTCAAGTAATGCTGGTAGGTTAATATTAGCTTTTGCTAATACGCCAATGCAATATACTAGGCTACAGAAAAGAGCTATTCAAGATTTAATTAACGGTAGAGGAGACACTAAAGCTAACATAAGTAAAGTTATATACTACGGTTTTGTTCAAAACCTTATGTTTAATGCTTTACAACAAGCATTTAATGTGTTTGGATTTGGAGATGACGAAGAAGATGAAAACCCAAATAGAGAAAAGAAGTTTATAAAAGTTGCAAACGGTATGTTAGACTCTTTACTAAGAGGTCTTGGAATAGGTGGAGCAGCAGTTTCAGTTGGTAAAAACTTTTTAATGGATATATATGAAAGATCACAAAGAAAAAGACCTGAATATGTAGATTCTGTTTGGAAGTTAACTCAATTTTCACCACCAATAAATTCTAAAATATCTAAGTTAAAACAAGCTGCTTGGCACTTTGATAGTAAGAAGCGTAGAGAAAAGATATACGAAAAAGGTTTTGCTTTAGATAATCCAGCTTATGAGGCAGCTGCTAAAGTTGTTTCAGCAACTACTAATGTTCCTTTAGATAGAGTTATAAACAAAGCTAATAATATAGAGGCTGCTTTAACGGAGGATTTAGAATTATGGAAAAGAGTAGCTATGCTAAGTGGTTGGCCTCAGTGGCAACTAGAAGATCCTAAAACACCAGCAGTTGCAACACCTGAAGAAAAAGCAGAGAAAAAAGCTAATAATAAAATACAGAATTATAAAAATGCTAAAGGATCAACTGATTATGATGTATTAAAAAAGTTAACTGCAGATCAGCAGGTTAAAATGCTTAAAGGTTTAGGTTTTGGAGAGTATACTATTAAAAATGCTAAATCTGAACAAGCTAAAATAGATTTAATAATAGCTAAAAATAGCAAAAAGAAGATAAAAATAGATCAAAAAGCAGTTGATGAATACAAGTACAAGAAACTTAATAAAGACGAACAAGTTAAAAAACTAGATAGTCTAGGTTTAAGTAAGTCTGAAATAGCTAAATTGAAATACGAAAAAGATAGAGTAAAAAAATTACTTGAATTAATGAAATAGTTATGCTAGATAAATTTAATATAGATAATTTTAAAAAAGAAAATCCACCTAAAGATAATTCTTTAAAAACACTTTCAGAGATAAAGAAAATAAATAATATTCCTGATGATGAAAAGTTTGTCAAAGACAATGACGATGTAAGTAAGAAGTTTAACAGCGTGGTTAAAGATGAAAAAATAAATCAATTAATAAACGCTTCAATACCTCACATAAGAAAACTTAAAAAGTATTTTAATAGGCCAAGACCTAAGAGTTTAGCTAAACATTACGGGATAAAACTTAAAGATGTAGAATTAAAATCTATGAAAACTCCTTCATATCCATCAGGACATTCTACTCAAGCTTATTTAATATCTGATTATTTAAAAGGTAAATATCCTGAAAAGTCTACGCGGTTGGATAAAGCAGCTAAAGATATATGTTATAGTAGAAATGTAGCTAAAGCACATTATAAATCAGATTCTGATCTTGGAAAGAAACTAGGGTTAGCTATGAGTAAACACATAAAAGATCAAGATGAACAATCGTAAAGAAGTTAAAAGAGAAAATAAACAAGTAAGAAAACTTAAAAAACTAAGAAGTCTAGACTCTAAAGGTAAGAATAGTACTGATAGATATAAAAAATTAAAACAAAAAGTTTATAATCCTTTTATAGATACTAGAAAAGATATGAAAAAGATGGGTGCTGCTATGGGTAAGGTTAAAAATCCTATACCTAAGTATGATCCAACTGAAGGTGTTAAAAAAGGAGTTAACAAAAGCGTATTAAAGAAACCATTACACACTGTAATTAAAAAAAATCCTTCACCTACTACAGGTGGTCAAGGCATTAGAATGACCGCTGCTCCGCATGAATATTTTTTAGGTGGTGGTTTGCCTAAAGGTAGTTTTAATTTGGCTAAAAGCGCAATTGGAAAAGCAGTTAGTAAAGCTAAACCTTTTGTAAAGAATTTAGCTACAGACTTTGGAATAGATCAAGCACTATAAGGAACAAAAAAAAATGGGCACCATACCCAAAGTTCCTGTAACCAAAAAGGGGAAGTCGCAATGACCTCCCCTTTTATTATTTTAACTATTGCAGTATTCACAAATACCGCCTAAACATAATCCACACATATTTTTATTTTAGAATTTAATACTTATTCCGAAAGACAGAACCAAAGCTCCGCTAGCTACTGCTAACTCATTTGGTCCTAGCTTTAGTTTTTGTTTATGCCATAGCATATTACCGGCACCGAAGGACATCAACGAGATGCCTCCGATTATTGCTAACTTCTTTGTCATTTAATTTCACAATTATCACCTGCACAAGCTAATTCTCCTGCAAGATCTGTTTCATCTTCTGTTTCTATAATTTTGCTAAGATCAATATCTTTAAGATGTGTCATAGCCATATCATAGTTTACTTTACTTATATCTTCAAATGGAGCTTGAGTATACGTACCACCGTCATAAGGTAATACAGATAGACCATTGTAATGATCTCTATTTTCCCACATCCATTTACCAGCCGCATCCCACTCTTCTTGCTTTAAACTAACTGTAGCTGAAACATTATGAGTGTTAGATCCTTTTCTGTGACCAGGCTTAACCCACTCTGTAGCAACCTTTTTTATTCTTTCAAGTAAATCAAATGGTGATTCATCTCTTAATATAGAACCTTTAGGTGCCTTTTGTGGTATACTAATTACAGCAGTGTCATGAGGTCTAAAAAACTCATCTTCAATTAACTCAGGGTGATTAGTAGATAAATACTTGTACATAGATTCGTTTTTACCAACTCTTATCCTACGTGTATAATAATCCGCATGCCATGCATGAATACCAGATGAAGTTCCTAATGCCAGAGATGTCGTCCCAGCAGGCTTCACGGTTGTGCATCTTGCAGCTGGATTAATACCAATTGCTTTAGCTGTCTTTGTATTCTCTCTTTTTACTATACTTGCAGCGGCCTTCATATCCAACGGCAGCACAGCGGCACTCGCGATTCCTGTC
>MDSX01093279.1_pt1 | contig 13784 bp, 8 predicted proteins | sample 811141 | NCBI WGS metagenome assembly MDSX01 (sample SAMN05326642, study PRJNA326480) | marine metagenome | isolation source: seawater | place: Atlantic Ocean: South East | collected 2010
AATCCGGAACTTATATTACCATTAGGATGCAATGAAGTTCTGGATTCTACAAATATTCTAGTAGCAAGTAGGGGATGTGATCAAGACGTCGTTAATTTTGTTTGGCATATAACTGATAATTGTAAGGATACCTCTTTTATGATTGGCCAAGCAGTGATATTTAGAGATGTCCCAATAATTAATATTGATAGCATTGATATTCAAGGCGCTCAAAACGGAAATGATGGGTCGATTAATTATAGCTTTACTCAATGTGGAGACGAGTCACTGAGTTTCATTTGGAATGACCTTAGTGCTGAACCTTTTTTAAATTCTGTTTCAGCTGGAGAATACGAATTGAGAGTGACAAATGAAAGTGGTTGTAGAGACACTTTCTCATTTATAGTTCCTACCGATATGTCTGTAATTTGTCCTGATGACATTACAATCTCTTGTACAGAAAGTTCTGATACATCCGTGACAGGAGTTCCTTTAATATTTGGATTCGATGCTTTTAGTTTCTCCGATAGTATAATACAGTCCTGCCCTGATATGGTTATTGAAAGAACTTTCGTTTCAGGCACTGGTATGGACGCTTCTTCTTGCATCCAGACTATAACCGTCATGAATAATGATAATATACGAGCAGATTTCGGTGATACTTTAACGATTAGTGGTCAGTGTCCAAATGATATAAATTCATTAGTAGTTGACATGATTCCATTGAGTTGTAATGAAGTGGTAGACTCTGCTTCCATTGTAATGATAAGCGAATCATGTGAAACTGCTGAAGCAGCTGTAATATGGACCATAAGTAATGCTTGTACTGGAAATGCATCTACTGTCACGCAGACTGTGATATTTGATTCCATACCATTTGTAACCTTGTCAAATACTCAATTAACAAGAGATGATGGCTCTGGAAATGGTGGCGTAGATTTCGATATTGAATTTTGTGAGAACAATGCTCTGAGCTTTGATTGGTCAGATGGCAGTACCAATAAATCTTTATTAGGAGTGCCAGGGGGTCTTTATATGGTGACAATCTCAAATGATTTAGGATGTTCTGAAGTTTTAAATTTTGAAGTGCCAGCTCCTTTGCCTTTTGATAGTACAAAGTCTATAACTATAAATGTTGTCAACAGAGAAGATCAAAATTTTGAAAACGTTTCATTCAGATTTTTGTCGAGTGTAGGTCAAGAAGAAATAAGAGCTGACCAATTTACTGCATCCAATGGTGAATATGTATATGTAGTAGAAGGTGAGCTTTCTGAGGTAGGATTTATATGTCCTTCTGTAGATGATGCAGCTGTAAGGTTATTATCATCGTTGGACATAGTAAGAGGACAAAGATTAATATTAGGAATAAGTGAATCATGTCCAGAAGATTTTGTTGCAGCCGATGTCAATTTCTCAGGAGGACCAAGTGCAGCTGATTTAGTATTGATTAGAAGAGTAATATTAGGTTTGGATCAGAGTTTTCCAGATAATGAAAGTTGGAGGTTTGTTAAAAATGAAACAATTGATAACAACAATCTGAATTCTCAGATTGCTGGTTGTGTTCCTGTCACTCAAGCTGATGCTGCTAGTAAAGTTGTCAACTTGAAAGGAATTAAATTAGGAAACTTAGAATGCCCTGATTAAAAAGAGACAAATAGAAAAATAATAAAGGAAGTAGATTGCTTCTGTAAAAAAGATCTTGATTAAGGGCTTTAAAAGTAATTTTTAGAGCCCTTTGTTATTTTAACAATTTTGAATTTTGAGAAAGTCACAATCTTAATCTTTCTGTATGCAACCCTTGCTTCAATATCCAAGTCTCTATATTCGAATTAACGTATCAATACGAAGTGCATACACAACAACTGGAAGAAATACTGGATAAATGCAAAGCTCAAGATCGAGCAGCGCAGTATGAGTTGTATAATATGTATTCAAAGGCAATGTACAATGTATGTGTGAGAATGATGAAGGACGATTCTTCAGCAGAAGATGCATTACAAATGGCTTTTGTTAAGGCTTTCAAGAATATTGATTCTTATAAATATGACGCCACCTTCGGCGCATGGTTGAAAAGAATCGTAATCAATACTTGTATCAGTGAATTGAACAAAAGAAAGGTCTTTTTTCAAGAAGTAGATGATAAAGATTATGTGGAAGTAGAAAATGAAGAGACTGATCATGCATATGATATTCAGAGAATTCAATACGCAATGCAAATGTTACCAGAGGGATATAGAGTGATTTTTACGATGTATGCGGTGGAAGGATATGATCATCAAGAGATTTCTCAAGTCATGGGTATTTCAGAAGGCACTTCTAAATCTCAGTATAGTAGAGCAAAGGTGAAGTTGAAAGAGCTATTACTAGAAAATGAAAGAATTGCAAATATCTCATAAACCGATAAAAATGAAGGTGATAGCTATGAAAAGAAAAGATGGAATCGAAAAATTTATTTGGGATAATAAAGAGGATATGGATAACCATATTCCTAAAGGAGACCTTTGGAACAGCATAGAATCTGAATTAGACAATACAGATTCTGTCAATCCTCAAAAACCTCTTTCAGGTTTTGGAATATGGATTGCTATTGTTCTCATTGTTTTAGTTGCCACAGCATTTACTTTTTACCAGATGGGTAGTAAAAACAGTGAAAGTAAAGCAATGTTATTTGCCGAGATACAAAATATAGAACAACATTACGATAGACAAACTCAACATTTAGTAAAGACTGTGGGATATACTTCTGATATTCTTCAAATTCCGGACATTGAAGATATCAACAAACATATCGCAGAAATTAAAGGTGAGCTTGGAGATTTGCCGGAAGGCAGTGAAGAAAAAGCGGTTCAAGCACTTTTGGAAAGCTACAAAACAAAATTAATGATCTTACAAAGAATAATGACAGATTATGAAATCACTAAATCAAAAAATAGTCCTAATGGATACGATATTTAAAACTATACTCTTAGCGCTTTGCATGGCTACTGCTGTGACTTCTTTTGCAGCTAAGGATCATAAGAAAACCCTTACAGAATCCTATGATATATCAAACGGAGCTACTGTAGAACTCATCAATAAATATGGGAATATTGATGTCCGTACTGTAGCAGGTGACCAGGTAAACATCAAGGTAGAAATACTTGTGGATGCGCCTAGTGAATCTAAGGCTGAAGAAATCTTCGAAAGAATTGATGTAAGTATATATGGTTCAGCTAATTCTGTAAAAGCAGAGACTAAAATTGACGCTCAAAAGAAAGGATTTTGGAAAAATATCATGTCATGGAATAAAGGCAACAAGTATGAAATCCATTATTACATTGAAGTGCCAGAACATGTACATCTGATGTTAACTAATAAGTATGGAAATATTTTTACGGAGGATATGGAAAATGAAATGGATATAGTACTCAAGTATGGCAATTTTGAAATTGGCAATGCTCATGATGTAGATGTAGACTTGGGATACGGGAAAGGTAAAATGGAAAATGTACATGACCTTGATATAGAATTGAAGTATGGTGATATATCAGTGGAAATAGCAGAGGACGTAGATATTGTGAGCAGGTATAGTAAGGTTACAATTGATAAAGCTAAGGTTATGGATGTTGAATCTAAATATGATGCTTATAGAGTAAGAAATGCCATTAGTTTCGATAATAAAGGAAGGTATGATAATATAAGATTAGGGGAGATAGGTGAAGTAGAAATAGATAGTAAACATACTGATATTGATGTAGACAAACTACTCAGCAGTGCTATTATAAGAACGGGTTATGGTAGCATAAAAATCAATGAAATAACTTCTGATTTTGAAGAGATAGATATAGTCTCTTCATACGCTGAAATTAAGATTGACAACCCAAATGATGTGGGATTCAAGTTTGATGTAGAGACTAAGTATGGATCAATCACAATAGAAGATGGCAATGGTGATTTTGGCGATGATGATAATGAAGAATGGGCAAGAGGGAAAAGAGCAGGAAAAGGTGAAGGTCTAGTAAAAATTGAATCTAAATATGGCAGTGTAAAGATCAGGTAAAGACGTCATCACTTGGTTTGAATAATAAAAGAAGGCTCTTCCATTAGGAAGGGCTTTTTTTGTTTTCACTTAGACCTCCTCATTTATAACGATTTTCATTGTTATTTTTCTCAAGGAAAAAGGGATGAACTATCTTTCTGCTTGAATCTAATTAACACATCGAAAAAATGAGGTTAGTATCTGTCAATTTGTTGTATCGTGGAACCTTTCTGTGTGTTTTTCTTATAGGGATAATCCCAAATGTTTTGGGGTATCAAAATAACTTTCTCGATAGTCTTAAGGCATATGTTGATACTGCGACTTTGAATATTCCTCATGTTCAGAATCTTTTAACTATCGCACATCGCTACACCTATTCCATTCCTGATAAAGCAGAACCATTTTTGATTAAGGCAGATAGTATTTCTCAATTATTGGGAGAAAATGATCGTATGGATGCCGTTATTCAATCCCATTTTGGGATACTCTATCATCAGCTTTCGAGATATGACGAAGCTCTTGAGCATACCGATAGGGCTATTGAACTATTTGCCAAAACTGGAATAACCCAGTATCAAGCCATTACTATTCAGCATAAGGGTAAAATCTATGGTTCTATGAATAGAGATGACCTTTCACACCAAGCATTTACTGAAGCAGGAAATTTATTTGAAGAAATTGGAGATCAGAAGTATGTTAATGAAATAAAGCTTTCATTAGGCAATGTCAATTTTAGACTGAACAATAAAGAAAAGGCATTTGAGTATTACACTCTAGCAAGAGATGGTTGTTTAGAACATAAAAATTTTAACTGTTGGGAGACTGCATCTAATAATATTGCTGTCATTTATACAGACAGAAATATACCCATAGAAGCTTTAGCCATATATAGTGAATTAGAAAAATTTTATCTAGAAAAGGACAATCCCAGATTATTAGCTAAAACCTATTATAATATTGCCGAAGTATGGGACGAATCATATAGAGATGACAAGAAAAGCGCAGAGTTCAGCAAAAAAGCTCTTGATATAAGATTGACATTAGGGAATGAAGCCGATATAATAGATTCTCAATTGGACTATGGTCGTAACATGGTAAGATTGAATAGATACAAAGAGGCTGGCATCCATTTAAAAGAAGGATTAAGGCTTGCTGAAAAGCTTGATGACTCTGAAGATATATCTAACTCCCATCGCAGCTTGGCTCAATTGTACGAAGCAACTCAAGATTATAAAAATGCTTATCAAAGTATGAAGATTCACAAAGAGTTGAAAGACACTTTGAAAAATCAGGATATCATGTCTCAAATTGCAGCATTAGAGACAAAGTACGATACTGAAAAAAAAGAAAAAGAAATTTCGATTCTTGAATCTGAAAAGATATTGGCTACCCAAACCATCTCCAACCAAAAAAGAATCATGGCTATTTCAGTTGGAGGAGGATCAGTTTTAGCAATTTTATCAATGTTTTTGTTTCGAATGTTCAATGAGAATAGAAAACAAAAAATAGCCCTTGAGCATGCTGTAAAAGATAAAGATTACTTACTAAGAGAAATACATCATAGGGTTAAAAATAACCTCCAAGTCATCTCCAGTCTGCTATATCTTCAATCTGAAAATCTTTCGGACCCAGCTGCACAAGATGCCATCAATGTAGGACGAGGAAGAGTTAAATCAATGGCACTTATTCATCAAAATCTATATGGTGTAGATCAATCTTCACAGATCAGTCTGAAAAAGTATCTAGAAGATTTAGTAGTCGAGTTATTTGATTCTTATAATCTTCACGGAAGCAATGTAGAGCTTGATCTTGACATTGAAGATGTTATGGTAGATGTGGAGATATTGGTGCCCTTAGGTCTGATTATCAATGAGTTAATTTCAAACGCATTGAAACATGCATTTGAAGGTAAAGACGAAGGAAACCTAAAAGTAAGCGCGGTGTTCAATGAAAAACACCTATCAATAGAAGTGAAAGATAACGGGGTTGGATTAGATCATAATGCTACAAAAGAGGGGTCGTTTGGTACAGAACTCATCGAATCATTTGTAGAGCAACTGAGTGCCAAAATGGATGTCATTTCTGATGAAGGCACGAAGGTCAAAATTCATATTCCACTGGAAATAAATAGTTAGAATGGGGCAGAATGTGGTAATTGTAGAAGATGAATTGTTGATCAGAAAGCAATTAGAAACCATTTTACGAAAGTTAGGCTACGAAGTGCTGTGTTCATTCCAGAATTCTGATGAATTTTTAGACAGATTACCTGATTTAAAGCCTGATATCATTCTTTTTGATATCAATATAAAGGGAAGCCAGAGCGGAATTCAACTTGCTCAAATTGTGAGAGATCAGTATAGAATACCTTTTGTGTTTATAACCTCATATACTGATAGAGACACAATTAATGCGGCTAAAGTGACAATGCCTAATGGTTATGTGATCAAACCTTTTGATGAAAAGGATATAATGATGATCATGGAAATTGCATTATATAATGCAGCGTCTTTTCAAGAAGAATCAATTCTTAACAAACAAAGAATTGAGAAGAAATTGAATATCAGTCTTACAGAAAGAGAATACATTACTCTTTCAGATTTATCACAAGGGTTAGCTAATAGTCAAATTGCTGCTAAGCAATATGTCTCTATTAATACAGTCAAAACTCATCTTAGAAACCTTTATGCTAAAGTGGGCGTGAGGGATAGAGTAAACTTAGTTAAGAAGGTGCTTCAATGAGAATGTAGCCAAACATGCCTAGAGGTAACATACTTCGCTGATTTATAAACTTCTTATTCATTCTAATTTTCATTCTCTTGAATTTCATCCGATTGGATGAAGTATCCATTTTTCGTTATGTGCTATTTCGTATTGTGAAATCTAACAAGAAAAATCATTTACCGCTATTCATTTCTCATCAAAATCAAATGCAGTGTCTAAGTAATCTACACTGGATAGATATGAGAATCGAAAAACATTTCAATGATCACAATTCGAAAAAACATGAAAATCACAAACAGAGAAAAGGAGATTATTCAACTCGTAGCTGATGAGTTAACTACCAAAGAGATCGCTGCACAACTCTATATTAGCAATGAAACTGTCACCACCCATAGACAAAATCTGATGGAAAAACTTGATGTTAAGAATGCAGCAGGATTAGTAAGAAGGGGGTTTGAAAGTGGGTTGTTGAAGTTAGCAATGGCAGTCATGATCTTTTTTCAATTCTACAATGTTACAGTTGCTCAAGCTCTTCCTATAGCTTTAGAAACAGACACTTCACATGCCGTAAGATTTGGTGTGCCAATAGACCAAACTGGAAATAAACTCTATTGGGAACCCAAAAAGTCTGCTTTGTTAGTAGGCACTGGATCTTTCTTATTTGCTAGGACTTGGGACCTAGATGAAGTTGGTAATTTTGCGACAACATTTGGTTCATTGAATAGACCTAATGGTGATCATTCTATGAGTTGGGGACAAGCAAATGCTGTTGATGTAGATTTTGGCACGGCATGGGGTAAGAATAACCGAGCAGGAGGGTATGCTAGCACTGTTATAGGAGAAGGGAATATTTCAAAGGGATATGGAAGTCTTGTGGTTGGAGTCTATAATGACACCATTCAAGGTATGGCGGATCAAGGAATATTCTCTGGAAACACTCCTTTACTAATAGTAGGAAATGGTACAAATGATACTACAAGATCAAATGCTTTTGCCGTCTATGGAAATGGATTTGTAAAAGTTGGGTCTGGTGGTGCTGCAGAAGCAGATCTTCATGTAGTGCAAAGTGAAAATCTTTATGAAGGAGGGACAAGTGGAATTCTTTTAGAATCAAAAAGTCAAAACGGATTATTCCAAACTACTGCACTATGGAAGATTCAAGCACATACTCAATTGTTACTTAAAAGTTTAAATTTTAATCTTAATGGCCAAAGGGTATCTCAAATTGATTATGAAGGAAATTATATCAAAATAGACGACTTTGCGCCACAAAATAATCCAATCAATAAGTCTATAAAAAGTGCCTCAAATCAAATCTCTAATATGCGAATCGGTAATAGAACGATTTCAAAGAACAAAGGAAAGGTTACTCTTAATCGATCTCAGTTTCTGAAAGACTTCCCGAATATGGTCATCTATGATGAAAATGAAGAACCATTTGCAATAGACTACAAGCAACTTTACTTGACTGCAATAGTAGCACTACAGGAAGAAATAAAGACCAATGATCAGCAGCAAAAAGAGATCAATGAACTCAAATCAACCCTTGCAGAAATGTTAACAACCCTCAAAAATAAAAACCAATGAAATCACTAGTCAGCATATCATTTTTGTTAGCAATTATATTTTCTTCTGTTACTACTAGAGCTCAAGAAAATGTCCCAATCGGAATAGAAATGGACTCTTCTCAGGCTATGCTTTTGGGTACATCTACCGATAGCCTCGGAAGTAAGATGTTTTGGTATCCTAGAAAGTCAATATTTCTCGTTGGTACTGGATTTGCCTTTGATGAACCCAATACATGGAATATTGATAACATAGGAGATTATTCTACATCATTTGGTGCGGCGAATACACCTAGAGGTCTTGCATCAATGATGTGGGGCATTACAAATGTTATAGATGATGACTGCTTAGTTTGTACGGCCTTTGGTAGAAATAATTTTATAGAAGATAATCTTGAAAATGTAACAGTTTGGGGATTAGGTAATGTGATCAGGGGCAATAATGGGACTGCGTGGGGACAGTCAAATTCTATAAATGCTGATGATGTTACAATATTCGGAAAGTTCAATAGGTCATTTGGAGATATCTCTACTATCTGGGGACAAAACAATCTAAGCCTCAATTCTCATACTACCATAGGTGGATTTATCAATGTAGCAAAAGGGAAATACTCCACAGCTCTGGGCAAAGGGTTACTTACACACGGAGCAGCTAGTACGGTCCTGGGCACATATAATGATACTACTTTAATTGTGGTGAATACAAATGACACTGTAGATACAAGCACACCTTTGGTAATAGTTGGTAATGGAAAAGCCTTAGATGATAGATCAAATGCGTTCTCTATTTTTGCTAGTGGATTGGTGAAAATTGGTGATGGCCCATCTGTCGCAGATTTGCATATCAAACAAAGTGTTCACGCGAATGAAGTTACTTCAGCTGGTATTAGATTAGAAAATAGTTTTGATAGTAATTATTGGCAGATTTATGCTTCAGGATCAGTGCTTAGTTTTGGCCGATATGGTAGTCAGGTAGCCTATATTGATGAGGATGGGTCATATGTGGATAATACTATGTTGTTAAAAAAAGAAAATGATTATTATTCTACTCTTGTAAAATCTGCTGATATAGCTTCATTCAAGAATCTAGAATTTATTCAAAAGTCAGATAAAAAGGCAAGTGGAAAAATAAGCTTAAAACAAAGCGCTATCATTGATAACTATCCTCAGTTAATCAAATATAATCGCAATAATGAAGCAGTAGCCATAGATAAAGAGCAACTGCTGTTAATGGCTCTTTCAAAATTAAAAGAGCATGAGAATATCATAGAGTATCATGCCCTATTGCTAAAGAAACAACAGGAAATTCTTAGTAAAATATCTAATTAGTGATAGTGCTTTATAGAAAAAGAATTGACCCAATATGACTGCCCTGATTAGAAAGAAGTCCATTATGAACAGAACCAATTAGAATACGAAATATAAAAGGCAGCTCGATAAATCATCAAGCTGCCTTTCTTTTTTCTAAATATTGTAATAATCTACGATGTCAATAATCCATTCATATCTACCTTATCTCTAATCTTACTTACAACATCATCGATTTTCACTCTTTCTTGCTTAAGCGTATCTCTATCTCTGATAGTGACACAATGATCATCCAAGGTCTCGAAATCAATAGTGACACAGTATGGTGTGCCAATTGCATCTTGTCTTCTATATCTCCTTCCTACAGCATCTTTTTCGTCATACTGTGTATTGAAATGCAACTTTATTTTATCATGAACATCGTGGGCAGCCTTGGTCAATTCTACTTTGTTTTTAAGCAAGGGAAGAACTGCACATTTCACAGGTGCGATGGCTGGATTTAAAGATAGTACGGTTCTAGTAGATTCCTTCCCGGAAGAATCAGGAACGGATTCTTCTTTGAGATTTTCACTAATTTGGCTTAAGAACATTCTATCTGCTCCTATTGAAGTTTCTACAACATAAGGCACATAGCTTTCATTGATTTCAGGATCAAAGTATTGTAATTTCTTACCTGAGAGTTTTTGATGGCTTCCCAAGTCAAAATCAGTTCGAGAGTGAATGCCTTCTAATTCTTTGAATCCAAAAGGGAATTGATACTCAATGTCTAAAGCAGCATTAGCATAATGTGCTAAATTATCATGGTCATGAAATCTCAAATGATTAGAGCTAGTACCTAAAGATTCATGCCATTTCATTCTCGTTTCTTTCCAATGTCTGTACCACTCCATTTCGGTGCCAGGCTTTACAAAAAACTGCATCTCCATCTGCTCGAATTCTCTCATCCTAAAAATGAACTGTCTTGCTACAATTTCATTTCTAAATGCTTTTCCTATTTGGGCTATCCCAAAAGGAATTTTTTGTCGAGTTGTTTTTTGAACATTCAAGAAATTCACGAAAATTCCCTGAGCTGTTTCTGGTCTGAGATATAACTTGCCTTCTTCTCCTGCTATATTCCCAAGCTGTGTATTAAACATCAAGTTGAATTGACGAACATCGGTCCAGTTTTTACTTCCACTATCAGGACAAGCTATTTCTAATCTTTCAATTAGCTCTTTTAAACCAACCATGTTTTCATCTTTAAGATGTTGATTCATCTCTCCTAAAATAGAATCTATTTTAGATTGACGATCTATGATCCGCCCATTGGTAGTCTTAAATTGATCTTCGTCAAAATCATCGCCAAAGCGCTTTCTTGCTTTCTCAACATCTTTAATGATCTTGGCTTCTATCTTATCTGTATATCCTTCTATAAGCTGATCTGCTCTATATCTTTTTTTAGAGTCTTTATTGTCAACTAATGGGTCATTAAAAGCATCCACATGACCAGAGGCTTTCCAGGTCTTAGGATGCATGAAAATCGCAGCATCGATTCCAACAATATTTCCATGCATTTGCACCATGCTTTTCCACCAATATTGTTTGATATTATTCTTCAGTTCTACACCATAGGGGCCATAGTCATACACAGCTGATAATCCATCATAGATATCACTTGATTGGTAAATGAATCCATATTCTTTGCAGTGACTTATTATTTGTTTAAAATCCATAAGAATCTGATATATTATTGGACTGTTTTAACTGATTAAAATAGAGAAAAGTAAATCTCTGTAATACTTAACGTAGCAAATATAGATTCATTCAAACATTTTGCCACTTTACTAGCTTCAATTTGGATATCTGGAGAAAGGTTGATGATGGATTAATCAATATTGAGTTCATTATTTTACCAAAAGAATCGAACCATTAAAAGAGGAGTTCTTTTTAGCAATCTTTTTTCAGAAGATATAATTATTTGTTCTTCCCTTTCATTTTCATCTATAAATGAACTTCTACTAAAGATATTAGTATGGTCCAACAAGTTGAGAACAGAGGTACTTACTTCAAAGTTTATGGATTCAGATTTGTGTTGATATGTCAACCCAAGATCCAATCTATGGTAATGACTTAATTGGTTCCCATTGATGGATTCATAGTTGATCTGAAATTCATCTTCATCAATTTCGGAAGGAATAATTCCATTAGGTAAGGAATAAGGCAGGCCTGATTTGAAATGATAACTGCACATTAATTGAAAATTTTTATAATTGATTTTATTTACCAGCTTTAAAATATGTTTCTGTTGAATGGTTGCTGGGAAAGTAAGGGAAGAGATATTTGGGAAAAAGTAGTCATTTTGATTCCAAGAATAGGTCAACCAAGATTGAACATTTGCTTTTTTTATTAAACTCCAGTTTTTATTTATCAATAAATCAATACCTACTGATGTAGATTGACCATCATCAAAATCTTCAGGATCAATTCCAATAGAAGAAGACTGTAGAAGACTGAGCCCTGAAAGAACATTTCTATATCCCGAAACATCAAATAACCATCCATCTTTTTTATACAATGCCCCTAACGAAACTTTTTTTGCTTCGAGAATTTCATCGTCTTCAATGTCTTTGAGAATCCAGATGTTTCCATTGAGATTAAGATCAAAGCCTCCGAATTCTTCTAATTGATTTATGAACTGAAAAGTTCTGCCAGTGGCAAGGATTATACTGAAAGCATTCGAAAGTTTATATTGTATACTAATCCTTGGAGAAATGAAATACTGGTTATTGCCTAATGGATTTGTCATTTTTAGACCTGTGTTGAAATTCAAGTTTCCTATGATACCATCAACTGTCATAAAAAGATTATGAAACTTGCCAGAAGTTTTCTCTTGTTCATTTATATCTTCTTCAAATTCTGCTATTTCTATAAGTGCGAAGCCGACTTCCTTAATATTATAGCTATAGCCTAGGCCAAAATTTATTCCATTACTAGTTCTATATTTATGATCTATTTTTACTGATTCGTCATTGATATTATTTGATCCGAATGAATAAACCAATGGATCTTCTTCATCCATATTTACAATAGAAAATTCAAGTTCATTTTCAGTAATAGAGTTAGTGTACTCAGTAGTAGTCGAATGCTGAGTATTCCAATTCATTTGGGCAATGCCACTTACAATGTCCACTTTATAGTCCACCAGATCATCAGAAGTAAGCCCATCGAAAAATTCCTCACTTGAATAAGAAAAGCGATTTCTACTTTTGAAGTAAGACCCTGAAATATTGATTTTTGCATTGGGTTTAAAATTGACTTTTGCATTCAAGTCGTGAAATGAAAGTTCATTTTCTGCTGTTCTTTCTCCTTCTTCTATTTCAGCTTGATTTTCTTCAATCTTAGTATTTTGGAATATAGTCTCTGAATAGGACGAAAAAGTCTGTGATTGAAATAAATCATATATCGACTTTCTTCCAGAAAGAATAATAGATAAGTGATTTTTCACAATTGGTGATTCTAAAAAGAAATGACCTTCTGTAAGCGTAAGCCCAGCTCCAATACTCAGATTTTCAGATGGCTTGTCATTCAACGAAATATCTATGAGAGAGCCTACTCTATTATCATATTTAGGGTGGAAGATATCTTTGTAGAGATTCACTTGATTAACTACATATGGGTTGATGGCTGATATCATTCCAAACATATGCCCTGGATTATAGAGAGGTGCATTCTCCCATAATACTATGCTATGATCTGCTGAAGCCCCTCTGATATTTAGATTTGTAGCGCTATCGTCAGTGCTAGATACTCCAGGTAAGAATTGCAAAGATCTTAATACATCAGATTCTAATGATGATTTGCGTTGTGTGAAGTTCTCATAGTTAAAATGAAAGGAACCATATTCTTTAGTCTTTGTGATATCCCTGAGGATATAACCTTTGATGACTACTTTATCTGTAAGTATATTTTCATCTGTTTCTAAAATAATTATAGGGCATGGTTCCGATTCAAACCAGGATACTCGAAAATCTTTTGATTTGTATCCAATGTAGCTGATTGACACAATATCATCTTTGAGACCTTGATGAGTAAAGCTAAAAAATCCATTGTCATCTGATTCGGTTCCAGTGACAGAATTGGAAATTTTTATATTTCCATAAGGCAGAATCTGATCGTCTAATTTGTCTTTTATAGTTCCACAAATTGTATACATC
>MDSX01004193.1_pt1 | contig 13779 bp, 11 predicted proteins | sample 811141 | NCBI WGS metagenome assembly MDSX01 (sample SAMN05326642, study PRJNA326480) | marine metagenome | isolation source: seawater | place: Atlantic Ocean: South East | collected 2010
GCCAGACCCGGGGCTCTTAAGGGCGACTAGGGAGGGGGCCAAGCCGCAAACTCAGCTTCGTTGGGTTTCCCGTGTCCACCCCCCCCCCAGCACCTACGGCCCTACGCCGCCTCGGGGTCGCTCTGGTGCTGTTTGGAGTCCAGCTGGCTAGACTTGTCGTGCCGCAGCGGCTTTGCCACGCCGGCGCTGGGGGATTTAATCAGCCAGCCCCCTCCCCGGGGGTGGGGTCCAAACTAGAACGCGTCGTATTTTCCGCCGATTTTCCGCGGGCTCCGAGGCCCCGGGCGTTTGAGGCATGAGGCACCTTAAGCGATGTAAGTCCCATTGGGTTTCTCATGTCCAGGTTGCTGGTTTGTCGGGGGCAAGGCGGATACCGGGTCCTGGTTGGCGACCTGACGCGCCCTGACGCACGCGAAAGTGCATGGGTGGCCAGAAGCGCCTGGATGTTCAGGGGCTCTCGCAGCAGGGACTCTAATTGGGCCTGAGTCGAATCTCGCGCACTCGGTAGCGCCCATTGGGTCTGGCACAAAGGCACACAAGCAGCGGTCTTGAGTTTCTCAGGGCGGGAAATTTGGGTGCTTTGTTCTTATTTATTTTTGCATCTTGGATAACTTCCAATTTAATGCAAGAGAAGAAATCGCACACCCCGGCGTGATAGACTTCTGTTCTAAGGCTCTGGGGCTCAGTTGATTATTTGCATAAATCTTTGGCTGCCGCATATGCAGCTCATATCTGGATGCGAACATGTGGGACCCGGGATACGACTAAACGATATATCCAATACAAAGCGCTCGCCAAGTGTCACATCACAGGAAATGTATATCACCTATTTGGCATCAAAGCAGCAACAAGTGAATATTTGATTATGAATTTGCTTCGCTGGGCTGCACGATTTGTTTCATCATACATGAGTCGGTTCTCAGTCTGAAGTTTTCGCAGGATCACTTCGAGTTCAACAAGTTCAAACGCATTATCTTGTTCTGAGATTAGTGAGTTAGCAATTGTTAAAAGTTCCATTACATGAATTTTTTCTTGTACTTGATGCATCGATGCTAGGTGGCTATATGCATCAAGCATGATCTTAAAGCGACTAGGATCGATATGATCGGCACAATCACTTTGCACTCCATCGTTCACATGAGGCTCGCTGTCCCGGTGATTGGTACGTGCACGCTTAGCGGTCAATTCTTCTACCTGTGCACGCAGTCGATTACCATTCTCCCCCGAAGCATTTTCTTGGCCCTTGGGGGAATACCATAACGGGCTTTTCATCAGTATCATCAAGCTGCATATCGCCATATAGAGCGAACCTATTTAAGTCAGCAACGAAATCAAGGGCTGGTGGAATCATCTGCGAATACATTGCACAGGTTGATCGACGAGAGAAATTTCAGTGCAGCTTGACAATCACGGCTATCTACTAGGGCTGAAAGTCTCACTTTCGCATGCGCTGTGGCAATCCGTATAAGAGACTCGAGGCACCGTGCGGTTACCTGCACAAGGGTACATACTGGTCCACTGCAGAGTTCCCGAGTCCAGCCTCAGACTCTGCAAGATGCTGGTAAAGTGCGGTCATCAGCCTTGGTACGAAGGTCTGCATAAGCATTTGCAATGCTTTCCCTTGCCTCATCACCCAGTTTGGGCTCAACGTGGTGTCTTGCATAATTTACATATTTTCGAACAAAATCGGAATGCAGTATGGCATTATCAACCGATGGTGATACGGATTTTCCATCGCCCTGGAATTTTGATCTTTGGCTCTAAAAAGTCAGGGCCTGGACGCCGTAGACATGCGTCATTGCCACCACATTGTGAGAGACATGACCTGAAAATAGACCCTGACTCAAACCACTGATGAAGTCGCATAAGCCTGAAAATAGACCCTACACTGTGAGCTCGCCAAATTGATGATTTTTCGTCTTCATCGGGAACTGGTGGTGTTTCTCCGAGCTCAGCCGAGTCATGACCAACATGAACAGCGTCATCACCTGTTGTTGCGTTATCGGAATCGAGCAATAATATATAACATTGGACCTAGGACAGCATCAAAATTTCGATGCAGATCAGTGTCGAGAGGCTCAGGTGCCATGTCCTGGCCTGGGCGACGGTATTTATGTGAGCCAAGTACATGATCAGCGACTCGACGATCTGACTCAGTATCGATATCATCAAGCACTATAAAAAGCAAGTCAAAACGGGAAAGTAATGAGTCTGGCCTAGTAAGTTATGATCAGACTGAGAAAATTAATGACATTCACGCCGATAGATGCAGGCCAACGTTCTCCTGGGGCCGTCGATCAGTATCATATTGGCCGTAGACAGGATTTGCCGCGGCAAGTACTGCACATCTTGCATTGAGGGATGCGTGAATGCCTGCTTTCGCCAGGGTAACAGTTTGCTGCTCCATCACTTCGTGAATCGCAACACGATCACCTGTAGATAAGTCGTGCCATAATTACTTAAAGTGATAAATTTCACCTGCTGACATCTTGTCAAACTCATCGATACAAACTATACCACGATCGGCGAGGACCACGGCTCCAGCCTCTAGGCGTCGATCACCAGTCTCAGGGTCATGAGCAATAGCTGCTGTCAATCCGACACCAGAAGAGCCACGACCAGTTGTACCTATCCGGACCCTATTTGTCTCATTATAATATGGCCTTGTACCCAGCCGCTTACTGACGGCCAGAGGTGCAACACGCATGGCTGCGCGCAGTAATTGGCTCTTTGCTGTCGATGGATCACCAACGAGTAGCAAATTTATATCTCCTCGAAGTCGGGAACCATTTTTAAGCATTTTCTCAGTTCCCCCAACCTGGGCGAGCGGCAACTAATAACGCAGGATTGCTGGATCAACATTCAATTCTTGACTTCACCGGATGCAGACCAGCTGTAAGATCAAAGCTCGCTTAATGACATCATGGCCGTATATCGATGGCGCAAAAGCAGAGCCAAGCGCACGCAACATGCAACCAAATCCCGAGGGCGTGGTTACAAGATCTGTCTGGTGTGGTGAGGTGTGCTCGAGCTGAGTTGCCTAGTGCACACTCATACTTTCAGTAGAGAGCTCAATTGGACGCAGTAGACTGCACAACTGCCCTAACATTGGCCACATCTCTCGAGGTTAGGGCCATACTTGTATTATCGTGACCATCGGTGGCAAGAGAGTTAGCAAGGATTACAGTGCGAAAGACACCCGATGGAATCGAACTGCTATGAGCAAGTGCACGATAGACGCCAGCACATCGCACACGGTCTCCCGGTTTGACAGAGTCAACAAGGTCATCATCAAGGAAAGCGTCCACCTGGAAAAGGACGATATTAATATTGATATGCATCGCGCAGATACAAACCGAGCGTGGAAGCTGTCCAAGCGGGGCTCGCTCAGGTGACTCTTGGATCGTGACGCACTGATGATCCTTGTACATACTAAGTCCAAACTCAGTTTCAAGCGCATTGCCCTCAACATCGCAAGTCGGATATGACGCGGTATCCCGAGGCAATTTTTCATTGTTTTTTCCGCCGGCAATAGGCGGTATAGCACCCAGATCGAGTGCGGTGGAGTCACGATATTCGCGGATTGTGTGCTGTTGTGTTGCTGCACACCAGTGCACAGAACGCACCACTTTAGGCTGAGACAGCGAGCATCGTGTCACAACACCCTCCACACACACGAGCGCACCCAGTTGGCATGCTCGTAACCCACGTGGGGATATTTGGTGTGAGCCAAATGCTCCAACAAAACCAATGTTTGCTCGCACATCGACTGAATTGCTAGTTTCACTGGTTCTTGCTCTCAGATTTATATACTGGTGCAAGCGTTCAGTAATAACCTCGGTCCATGGAGCAAGAAATTGCAATGGCTGCCGCAGCAGTCGAGCTGCTAGATCAGGGTCAAACTGCCTAATATCGCTCACGCTTAAAAGTAACCGCTGAGAAGCTTTGCCATCAGCTGTCTTAGCGAGGTCGCGAAGTCGATGATCATATTCCACGCCGCGTCTTGTGTCTAAAAATGATGTGAAGAAGGTTTTATGGTCACTGAATATCTCGTCGACGCCCATACTATCAGGGCGCGCGGGCGGCAAGCACACGAGCCGCCCACGGACAAAAGATTCGCACCCCACGCCGAGGTGGGTGGGTGGGTCCGGAGGCCTGATTTGGAGCCGAAGCGCCGAAAGCGCCCGAAACGCGCTTTCGGGCCCGCGGCCCGAACGCCCGAAATCGGCGCGTAAACGGGCGCACCCAGGCGTCACCCGGCCCCCTTTGCGCGGACGCGACCCCAGGACGTCCGCTGGGCTCAGCGGAACCGAACGCACATATATACACCCCCACCAGGGCCATCTAGGAATTAATCTCAGGGACTCAGGGGGGTCGATCGTGAACGGAGCCGATAGTATAGCATGCCACTGAGCACCCGGATGGTCGCCTTTGCTAAAAGCTAACCGCCTTTGCTTAGCTCGATATTTTTTTCACCGGATCTTGGTTTCCGGTGAAAAAGATATAACTCGATGTTAATGGATAAGGCGTGAAGCCGTATTAGACTCTCCGTCTATTGCAGTGCGGGACGCAGCTATAGCAGGGTTAGAAAGTATTAAGGAAGGGAAAGGATATTGGGTGGCTCTGTACCAGCGAGCCACCAGGGAGATACAAAACTCTCTATCTCTCTAGCCAAGTAGCCAGGCGCTGGGCGGCAGCTGGAGGCTGCAGTGCCGTTTGGGCCCCCGGGCGCGGCCCAAACTGGAACGCGGCGGATTTCCCGGGAGCTGGCTACCCCCCCTGCGACCCACATGCGACCCGCTTGTGCAACCCGCATGCGGCACCTGTGCGACACCCATGTAGTCGCAGCTTGACGCGAAAGCCACGCGGGGTATCATGAGTGCACAAGATGTGTCTTGTGCATAATGCTGTGATGTCAAGGAACATAAATGTAAAATTTTGGATTCAGGTCATCTCTTTTTAAGTACCTGTGCAAATGCTAAGAATGATGAGCATTCTACTAGTGCTTGGGACAATGGTGCACGCTCTCGCTCAATCAGCCCTTCCACTCGCTGGCGTATCAGCTTACTCTCTGGTGCAAAATTCTGCACCTGGTGAATTACTTCTCCTACTAATTCTTGATGTGAAAGCCTGACATCCCAGAGCATTTAAAACATGAAGCTGTCAGGTAGACTCACCGTTTGCGGGCCTTCAAAATCCGTACGATGCTGTAAAAGAGGAATCAATCTTAATGTTATGAAATAAAATCTTACGTTGCATCTATGCTAAACCCACGTTGCTGTTGTATTTCTACGTCAACCTTCTTCTTACCTTCACCGTCCAATGCGGACATTTGAACAAGGAATCTCTTGAGCTTGGACGAAAAAGATGCATTTGAGTGAAACGAGTCCATCAGACAGTTGATGGTTCGAGGGTGGCCCGTTTTCTTAAGAAGACGATATTTTCCGCAGGAAAGAGAGTGCAGAACTCTTTTCCCGGTTGTTTCATCTATCGCCATCTGGTCACGGATCTCGTGGAATGACATCGCATCCGTTCTGCTGCTGAGGCCAAGCAGAGCCATCGCTTGAAACGCGGTCATAGTCATATCATACGATCGATCACTGAATCCTCCCTTGACAATTACGTCTCCAAGCGCATATATCCATGACAATATGCGATGACTGTGACGTTCTTTGTACCACTTATCGAACATAGACTGTGCATTACTCATTTCGCGAGACAATTGCAGCTCTCGTTGTTTCTGCGATGGCCAAAATCCTTGGGTGAGCACTTGGACGGAAAAGTTCATTTTTAGCTGATCAGCTGGCAACCCTTCTACTCTCAGCTTATTAAGATGTGAGCTCCAAGTCTGATCAAGCTCCTTGCCTGTAAGGCAATCATCTGTAAGGCAATCATGAAAATATCAATACAGCTTGATACACACCTAAAGTAAAGTCGTTCACCATTCCTTCCAACTTAGTGGTAAAGGGCGCGCCCTGCTGTGTCTTCATCTTCACTATCATCGACTTTTCAGTATGAATTGCTGTGGACCTCCTTGATAAAAGCCTCTTGGCCAATTGTTCGCGGTAGAGCTCGGCATAGAGGTCCTTGTCCGACAGAAATTGGAAGAGTTGAATGATCTGCTCCAGGCAGGATTCGACTTCTTCTTCTGCAAGCCGCACTTTCCCACTTAACACTCGATCTGTGTGCATAACTAGCATCTCAACATTGGAGATGTCCGGGGTGGCATCTGTGTTTATCACGTCTTGAAAGGCTTCCTTTAATGCACGTTGAAATTGGTTTTCTCCATCGAAGAGATCAAAAACAAGCGTGCTCATTTTGGCATGCAAAGCTAAGAGGCAATTAATCATACTAGGGTCGTCTGCGGTTACTTTTTTCCCCTCGGATTTTAGAGCCTGAACAAGATCACGGCGCTGTTGGAGCAGCTTGCCACCTTGAATTTGAACAAACTTCTTAGTTGTGGTTGCCATCGGTGTCAGTCCATCAGATATTCGCCGAAACAAATCGAACATGCGCTTGAGATCCTCAGCTCGATCCTCAGCAAGCAGAGCTATCAAGCCACTTTGTTCTCGTTCGATCAGTACTTCTTTGTGTTTTTGGAGCAATTCTCTTTCGCAGGTGCCAAGCAGTTTTTGCTGGCTGGACATATGAAGATATCGGCTGACTCTCTCTCTTTCAGAATCTAGAGCAGCCTCCGCCTTTCTCAAGTAAGACGGCGTCGACTTCGCCCCGAGCCAGTCTATGCTTTTCCGTGCATAGTAATCGGAGGTTCTCTCCAGTAACAAAGTTTCAAAATCAGCTTCATACACGGTAAGATCCGGCTGTGTGTTCAAGACCGATTGAACGGTCTTCAAATCTGTGCACTTTGAACACAGTCCCATTACGGGAAAAACTTCTACGCACGATCTCAATAACTGTGGATCTATATCGGCGCCGTCCCGCTCTTTGTCGATAGCGTTTATCAGCGAGTCACATATCTCTCGTTTGAATCGATCGAAAACAATGTCAAAAAAAAGTTTCAAACCCACCGATGTAATAGTCGAGATTGACGAGTTTGCAACGTACCCGTTATCAAGATGTCTGAACAGCTGCTGCATCCATTTGACAAAGACCTTGTGGTTTTCCCAATGGTGTGAAAACTTGCTCAGAATCATGTGACCCCCGTCTGTAAGATTCTTCTTTAGTTCGGGCACAACATGGTTTTGAAGGACATTCTCTATCTCGCTTTTGGTTCTATCATACAGAGCTTTTGAATGGTCACATGTACCAGCATTCGAACACATTCGATAAGATATTGTGTACAGAGACACATAGCCTTTGTTGCCAAAGGGTCGCTTTTCTGATGCTTTACCTTGCAGTATGTCGACCAAAACGCATATTCCGTTCTCTCGGAGCCTCGCCCATCCCTACGAAGCGTTTGAAATTTAGTATTTTTGTCTCGGTTACCTCCTCCAGGGGAATTTCGGCAGTCTCCATAGATTTTTCAGTTGCATAGTTCAACAGGATCTCCTCTCTCTCCCCCACCGATCTACTCAACGACATGTGGGTTGCTAGCCTCGGCCCATCAGCCCCTGCGCCGGCCGATACTAGGGTAACCTATCATAAACCGAGTCGACGGCCGCGGGCCCTACTTAGGGAATCCAAAGTGACCCTATAAAGAAAGTCAGTTGCCGTTCGGAGAGGCAGCTGGCTTATCGTCAAGCGCACTTTGATTGTGCTTAATCACACTCGCGTTCTGACCTCGATAGTCGCCGCTTTATCACTCAACTCACTCTCAAGGTCTACTTCCTTCCTTCCACTCCAGGGACCATAGTCTCAGCCTACTGAGCCTACTGGCCCATGGGGACCCTGGCTGGCCTTTCCCACTGAGGAAGCTCTCCTCCTTTTTCCTTTCCTATCCCAAAGTACTGAGATCCTCCTTCCCTGGCGCTAACGCCAGTAGGCCAGTCCACGTAACTCTCGCAGCTGCCCCTGCGCGCCACAGCCGGCAGTTCTATTTAGCTGGATGATGCTAGGTGGTCTAAACTCACCAACTCGTTACCGGAAACATATTGTACTGCCGTAAGTACTGTTTTATACGCCACTGGCAGTGCAGGCGCTTGCCTTGGCCACAAGATATATTATATACCAACATGGGAGAAAACACTGCAAGGCCCAACTCTTCGCTCCGCACGCTGGTGAGTCCATCCAGGTGGGATCGACTCAAAGACATTCGTGTAGTGCGAAGCCTATGGCATCTGTCACGAACATTTCCTCGAGGGAGTATACGCATCGGACCTGAATTGCTTCATGGGAGGGTTAGAATTCAACACTCTCCAGTTCATGCAAGCTTTTCCATCCATCCGGACATTGTGTATTATTAAACAGGCAACCAGTCCAGTCCCTCTTCTTCTAAACCTGTTTCCAGGACAACATAAGATGCATCGATGGGCTGCAAGGCTGTAGCCAGCTTGGATCCCTTTGGATATCGGAATGTCGTGTGAAAGAAATCAATGGACTCGAATCTTGCGTCGATCTTATCAATCTGCACCTTAGTTCCAATAGTATCCGTCAGATCGATGGTCTTTCTAAACTCACTGCTTTGCAAGTGCGTCCAGGGATGAAGTACGGCAATGATGTGATGTGCTCGCAGGTTCTTTGGCTCAACAACAACGGCATCAAGAAGATTGAGGGGCTTGAGTTCCTTGCCGCCCTCCGTGTTCTATGGCTGTGTAGCAATGAAATAGCTTCGATAGGAGGCTGCAACTGGCAGTGTCTTGTGAGATATCCAATCATGAGATACAAGGGTCATTGATTGTCACACAGCCCTATCAAGCAATCAAACTCTGGAGGAGTTGAATGTATCTGAGAACAAGATCAGCTCCTTCAGAGATATATTGAATCTATCGAGGTTGAAATCACTTAAAAGCCTCTCCTTCACAGACCCCCACTTTGGTGACAACCCGATTTGTCGATTGTGCAATTACCAAACTTATGTAACTTACCACATCCCGGGACTACAGTCACTAGATGCGGGGAGCATCGGCGAAAATGCAAAACGCCTTGCCAAAGCTATATATCTGAAGAAGAAGATGTACTACAACATGCGGATGAAGACTCTTAAACTTTATGGGACGAATATAATCAAGAGGGGAATAGAGGTGCACTCGAAGAAAGTGGACTACATCCAACAAACTCTCGATTCACTGAATAGACTGCAAAAGGTCCATCTTGTACGCTCTCCCCAGATATTGAAGATAGCTTATTTCAGGAAGTCCTGAGGGGGAATCTGGCCGGCCTCTGTCCATCCTCGCGCATGTTGCTTCGCCTCGAAGAGGTCAGAAAAATTATACAATAGCTCACCACAGAAGCCCCCGGGACAGATTTTATTGAATTTTACCCTACATAAGGTGCATGTTCAAAGCATGGATGGTACTCGCAGCATTCAAGTTCTCATATCACAAGCTATTGAGGTCAGCAGCATAGTTGGTTTGTGCTTAAGAAGGCTTTCTCAGGCCATGGAGACCCACCTTGTCTATGCAGAGAATCTCTTCAAGTGCATGCGTAAGGTAGGCTCAGTAGTATGATGACATTCAACCAGTCTTTGTAGCGAGTTTCGAGCATATCTTTGTTCAGTTCGGCGCGTATGTTGCTCGAACTCGATACGGGTGGCAATGTCCGGCTTGAGGAGGGCAAATCTACAGACCCTTGGTTTCGTAACTGTGCCGAACTTGTGGGCTCTAGATTTGTTCCTGAGGTGCGTTTAGATACCGGGGTTTGTTTCTATTCCACCGACCTGCTTTCAGGAATACTGGAATACGGGCATAACAGGGATCGAGGTTAGTTGTATTTTTAGCCCCAGAAAAAAAATACTGCCCAGGTCAACCGTGTGATACGAATTCATAATCGCCACCTTCGAAGCAGATTTGACGATCGAGTACAGGAGCTGATCGACCTAGACATGGGTCCAGCTGCGAAATCGAAGCGATCTTATGAGTATTTGTTCTACGGCGAAGTACCATTACTCTCCCAGAAGACTAAAGCAGAAGACGAGATTCTTAGAATAGCAGAGGCAAGGAAGCTGCACTTCAATTCAAAAGAATAAATGTTACTTATTCAGGAGGGCTTTCGTCTTCCAGAAGAGTACCAGCAGCTAGGGTACAGCGCCGCAGTAAGTCTGTCAAGCTCTATATCGGGAGCCGACCACGAGCGTATTTGTTTTCATGCAGAATTAGATCATGCAAGCGATACAGGGGTCACACAAGGAGATAATCTAGCCATATATCATGGTCAGCTCGTTATTGTCAAGGCATATGTCGCTGACTGCATCAATATTGACGGGACAGTGGCTGTCATGGGATCAGCGACTCAAAGTTCCATAGCTTTAGGGACAAATGGGGACTTTAAGCACAAGCAGGTAATCTTATCAATTTGTTGCTGGGTGAGCAATTGTTCTGTACGTAGTTTCTTATCTTTGACAATGCTATCGCTTTGCCAGAATATATAATCTCGTTCGAATATCTCTCTGAGGATCAAACAAACCCCCCAAATAGCAGAATATTGCCAATGGAAAAGTTTGCGAACTATATTGACGGCATCGGCGGTAAAAATGAGTTCTCGGATCAAGAATTAATTGACTACATGCCTTACTTGATGCCATTGGTTTTTTTCATGCAGCGCTTGGACTCGAACTGGCTAAATCACAAGTACGAGCTTAGGACTCTTTGCGAACAGGTTTGCCACATTGTCTCGGAGCTGCCTCAAAAGGGACCGACGTGCCTGACTGCTTCCATGCTGCTAGCCAAAGGTAAGACAGGCGATCTTTCGACCATAGTATATTTGAACTTGCATGGGCTCGGTATCACGAAAATCGAAGAGCTGGACGCTTGTCGGCACATTGAGGATCTTATCTTGAGCTGTAATGCAATCGAAGAAGTCGAGGGCCTCACTTCTTTACTACATGTCAAGGCACTAGATTTAAGTTTCAATAAATTGAAAAAAATGAATGGGGTTTCTGGAATGTCCAAACTCCGTTCACTACTTTTGAATCATAATCAGCTCAGCCGACTGGAGGATCTGAGCATAGTTCGTAAGCATGCCGCATCATTGACTGAGATTGACCTGCGTGGTAATTTCTTTTGCAAAGAAAAGGATTACCGCTGCACTACTCTTAGATTCCTATCATCGTTGCAAATACTTGATGGATCAGCCATTGGCAAAAGAGAAAAATCTAAAATTAAGATAGAGCTTTTGGAGTTAAGTTTGGATAAAATACTGCTAAATCACCTGTCTGAACTTGCGGCAGAGAATGATGTGAGCAAGTCCAAAGCTGGGGACTGGACGCTTCAGGTTGAGGTATTGAACATCAATCATGAAGGCTTAGTGAGAGTCAAAAATGTCGAAAGGCTCGTAAATTTGCGACGGGCATCATTTGCCCACAACGTAATTGTCAGCGTTGATGGTCTAGGCTACTGCACTGCCCTCGAGGATCTGTCCCTGGAAGATAACCGTATCGCATGCTGTGACAATCTACAATATTGCCAGTTGCTCAGGAGATTGGATGTGAGTCAAAACGAACTGCATGAAATAGAAACCCTAGGATCACTTCGGAATTTAACTCAGCTTTCGATGGAAAATAATTTAATCTCAGGCCTTTCTACATTAATTCATTTCTCTGTTCTAATGGAATTATATATCGGAAACAATCAGATCGCAAGCATACAAGAAATTGACTATCTGCGTCAACTGCCAAAACTGATCATACTGGACTTGTCAGGGAATCCTCTCTGCAGTGCAGTGGATTATCGCCTTTACACCCTATTCCGAATGCGCAGGCTCAAAGTCCTCGATGGAAGCAGTGTACAGATCGAAGAATTCATGCAGGCGCGAGAAAAATTTAGCGGCAAGCTGACTCGAGAGATTCTCTCAAGTCGCCTGGGGCACAAATCGTACATGCATGTTTGCCAGCTTGAGATATCTTCCCTCAAGCTTCGTGATTTGTCTATTCTCGATCAGCTTGATTTTTCAAATCTAAGTGAACTAATTGCTGACAACAATCAGCTTAGTGTGCTGCCGTGTTGTGTATTCCAGCTCTTCTGTTACTCATGTTATTTAGGCACCCTACCGTCGCTACGGAACATCTGCAAGCTGAAAATTCTCAGGCTAAATCGAAACCGGATAGAAACCGCGATTCGTTTGCCGCCGTCGGCTGAAGCCGCACAGTCTGAATTGGCTTCTTTGTGGAAATTGGAGGTGCTTGAGCTAGCACACAACCGTGTGACTGACGTGCGCGATTTGCTACTACATCGATATCCTCTTTTGCATGTTCTCACGCTCCAAAGCAATCTCGTATGCCATGTAGCCGGGCTTGGACTCTGCAATGAGCTCCACGAACTCGATTTGAGCAAGAATCGCATAAGGCAATTTTCACCGGAGGATACTGTTGGGTTGGCATTATTGCGCGAGTTGCACATGGAGGAAGCAGGCCTTAGGTCATTGTTGCACCTCACCCCACTGAAGAGCCTGATCAATCTACACTTAGCGTTTAACCGAATTGGTGATATCTGGGAGCTCGAAAGATTATCTGGTGTGGGTTGTATCACTGAAATTACAATGTGTAATAACCCGGTCGCCCGTAAGCAGCTCTACCGTCCAACATTAATTTGCCAGATTCCATCGGTGTGCTGGATCGATGGGCGTGAAGTCTTAGAGGATGAGAGAGACCGCGCTGAGGTGTTTTTGAGAATGGAGAGACCTTTGCATTCTTTTCTGCATGAAGTACATCCAGTTAGAGTGGAATCAACATCGAAACAAGCCGCCGGTCGCATATCCCCCTTGAACATGTCAAGCAGTTTTGCTGTGGGAATATTATCCGATCCAGGCGCATCAACTCAACGAGCACACCGGTCAGATGCTAAGCACACACAGACTGTGTCAAAGCGAACCTCGTTTTTGCCCCATTAGCTCTCACCTCAGCGGTGCCCTGAGAAACACAAGCTCCGCCAGGAAAACCACCAGTCTAGAACACGCTGCCAGCCGAGCAGCCAGCTGCCGATCTCCCCCGCGCTGTCGCTAGCGAGGTATAAACTCCGGGATAGGGGGGCAGCCTACTGGGGCTGCCCTGCTGTCCGAGGGTATAATGACTGATGTGTTTCAGACCTGGTTCCTTGAAGAGTTTGAGTGCAATCTTCCTCTACCTGCAGTTAAGAAACTCCAGACTGAAAACGAACAAGAACAGTTATTTGTCGTACCGACCACTCAGGTGATGCAACTTTTCCCTGAGCAAGAGGTTCAAGAAGCTGCCTAAATTGTTGCACTCCCTGGGCAACCTAATTTGGCCATGCGCGTTCTCACTTTGGAGGCGATTGTGGCCGATCTGCAGGAACGCTTGGCTCAGATGGAAACTTAGACGCTCTATATCACTGAGTTTCAGTTTGAGATAGATGATCTCCGATGTTTGGTGCTATCATTTTTGACCTATTTCAAACTCTGGAATTGAAGTTTCAATTCTGGGGTGTAGAGAGTTTTTCCCTAGTGAGAGAATCACGATCCTGAGAGTATCCCTAGTTAGGCTCCTCCTCTCCTCCCTTGTACTTTAATTCTCCACTGGCACGGTTTATGCGTAAGGAGAGTTGCGGGGCTGAACCTGAAAAGGGAATTCCTCGTAGTCAGTATAGTGAACTTGAAAAGGGATCTATCTGAATTGAGTAGCTTAGTAATTCCCCATCATCCCCGTAATTTACATTACCCTGTTCCCTCACTATCGCGACGTCACACTATGGAGATGACACTGCACTACCC
>MDSX01028416.1_pt1 | contig 13775 bp, 17 predicted proteins | sample 811141 | NCBI WGS metagenome assembly MDSX01 (sample SAMN05326642, study PRJNA326480) | marine metagenome | isolation source: seawater | place: Atlantic Ocean: South East | collected 2010
AGTACCCGGAGTAGGATCAACAAAATGTGGCATACTAAATCTAGTTTTATGTATATGTGAATTAACTACTCTATGTTTTGTGCTTTTAAAGTAATCATTAATATGCTGATTTGCATATGAAGAATTTAGATCAATTACTGGTATCATTTTTTTATTTCCTTTGGCTCTGGGAGAAGGACTCGAACCTTCACGAATATAAATAGTCTTTTACACTTAACTATATATCCACGATATAAACAGTATCGCGTGTCTACCTATTCCACCACCCCAGACCATATGCTCTAGTTACTCTTTTGAGTTTCTAGAGCAGATATCATTCGTGTCAACCCTATACCACCACCAACTCTTGGAAAGAAATCAAACTCAAGAAACTTTTCAAGTTCTGCTTCAACCCTCTCATCCCCAAATAAATGTTTAATAAGTCCAGCATATTCTCCATTAGAAATTGTATGAAATGTATCTCTCATTTGGTTTTTATCCGTACTGCGTTCAGCACTACCAATAGTTTCCATACCCCCAAGGATAACATCAATCTTTCTACTAGTTCCATCTTCATTGCGACTCATATTCCAAAATGGGCTTGTCATTTCTGGGAAGTCTGTAATCATACAAGAACCAAACGATGCTTGCATTGCTAATTCATGTTGGGCATCCAATTCTGTATTCGTACTAATACCATAATGTTGCTGCCATTCTCTATATGTTTTCTCTGTGCAATCGTCAAAACCTAAGTGACTTACTAATTGTCTTTCCATGACTTTAAGATCATTTATATCTCCTGGCATTTCAAATTCAAACATAGGAAAAATTGTATCGTGCCGCCCTTGAATTGCATTAGGTTCTTGTCTATATGAAGTGGAGATACAAAAAAATCCCTTCGCAGAGGGATCAGATAATAATTCATGTTCTAGCCACATTTGCCCAGTTTGAGGTAAAGGCCAAACATTACCTTCATAATTATAACTTGCTACGTTTTCGGGGTCTTCACATGCTGCTAAAATACTTAATCTATTTTGCGTATGTACTTCTAAAAACCCTCTGTTCAAAAAAAAGGAGCGTAAACGCCCCACAGTGTTAGTAAATTTCTTTGGATTTATCAGTTGTGTCATTTTCTCTCTTTCTCTTAAAAAAAGAGGAAGCCTTGGCTTCCTCAACTCATTAGATGTATTTAGCAATTTTTCATTGTATATCTTCTATTTTATCACAAAGTTTTAAACTTTTTGCTTCTTCAGCACTTAACCAAACATCTTCTGGCGGGAGCAAAAACTCTCTTACTTTTTTTTCATTCATACCAGTACATTTTTTATAATGATTAATCATCCTTTCAGTAGTAAGTTCCATCTCTTTTACTCTTGCGAACAACTCATGTTCTTTACCTACACTACCCCAAGAATATTGGTGAGATAAAATTGCAGTATTTGGCGTGAGAATTCTTTTACCTTTTTTACCAGATATGAATAATAGCAATCCACAAGATGCAATCATACCCAATCCCACAGTTTTAACAGGAATTGTTGATGCTCTCATAACATCAACTAAGGCAAAACAAGCATTTAAATCTCCACCCCTTGAACAAATTCCTAATGTTAATTCTTTTGGTTTATCACTTCTTTTCATATTTTCTGATAATATCCAATCAATAATTGGACTCATTGTATCCATTGATACATCACCCATAAAAACATATGTACCATGGGAAAGTAATTGCATTTTTGGTGGGATTGTTGGTGCTGATGGCGCACTATTTGTTATATTATTCATATTTAATCATTCCTAAAGTTGGAGTCTCCGTTATTAATTATTTGTTGAACATGGACTATGAGTCCATAATTGATTTATAAGATTTTTAAGATCACTTCCTTGTAAATTTTTACCATCAGATACAACCCAAGCAGTTGCACCTTCATTACCTAATAATTCACCATTATAACTTAGATCATACGGTAGATATCCCAGACATTCATAAGACTTATTATTTTCTTCAAAAAAATCTGCTAGAAAATAACCATCTGGATTTATACTGCCCATTACATCGTTCATAAATTCATTTATTATAATCACTACGTTATCGTTAAAATAGTCATCACATAAATTCAATACTTCATTCACCCTATTTCTTTTCAAATCTAAATCCTCATTTAAAGAAATTGTAGGTTCTCTTAAATCTATCTCCAAAATAGAGATTTTTTTATTCTTATCTTCTAAAACTGATGTTATTGTATCCAAAACATCGCCACTATAAAACTCAACCTTATTATCGTATTCTTTTAAATCTTGAAGATCAAATGCACATATATCTCCAGCCCACTGTTTGTATAGTAACCTTTTTGTTAGACCCAAAAAAATATCAGACCCTATATCTAAAGCAAGACCATTATTAGCATAATCTATACAGTAATAGTAGAAATCAGTTAATCTTTCAAATTTTTTTGCGTTTAGAGCAGCATAAAAGATATCAATCTTTTTCAATGTAATTTACCTATTGAGTTGTTGTTGATTTTAAACCTTGAACTTCAGTATAGAAAATTTTAGTAACCCCCATATCATCAACTAATTGTTTACACATAATAGCGTCATTAGGCCAAAGCCCATAACTAAATACATTTGATATGAGTTTTTCGGCTCCCTCTGGTTTAATAATATATGCAGAATTTCCCGCCAAACCTTGAGGAATATTCCATTCGTCAATATGAGGTATTCCTTGAATCGGATTATGGTTTCGTTGAATAATATCATGGTATTGTCTAGCGCGTCTTGTTGCACCAATAGGATTATTTATACCCACTACTTTATATTTTGAATCTAAAATATATTGATAATCTAATTTTTTAACGAATTTGGCATCATGCTCCAATATAAGAATTGGTTCTTTTATTTCAAAACATTTTGTCCATAATCTAAAATGACTTATAGCACAAGCAATTCTTCTTTCTTTGATCGCTGTAGGATATGCAGATTTAGTAAGACCTGTTGCAATATCAGTGACTTTACCTTCCCATGGATAATTCCAAAATAAATCCCAATCAATTAATTGTCTATTAGCATTTTTTTCATTTGTAGCATCAAATCTCTCTACATAGAAATCACAATTTAGTTCTCTAGCACTTTGCCATACTTTGTTAAAACCGTTTTCGCTTAGTTTATCATCTTTTAGGGTTATACAATATGCTTTCATTAATTCACCTTATAATAATCTTTATACCACGACACAAATTTACCCACACCTTCTGTAATTGATATTACTGGAGAGTATCCCAATCTTTTTAATTTAGATGTATCACTCCAAGTTTCTTTTGCGTCTGCTGAATGCATCGGAGCCATTTTTATTATTGCTTTTCTATTCAAATGTAATTCTATTTGATGAACAAAGTCCATAAGTTGAACCTTTTCACCCCTTCCAATGTTATATATATCTTTTCCAGTTTGCGCTAACAGAATTATTACGCCATCTACAATATCGTCAATATATGTGAAGTCACGAACCATATCACCATTATTGAATACAGTAATCTCCTTACCCCCAAGAATATTTTTTGTAAAATCAAAGAGTGCCATATCTGGCCTACCCCATGGACCATAGACAGTAAAGAACCTCATTCCGATAGTGTTCTTAATACTACTCATTTCAAATTGAGACTCATTAACCACTTTTGAATAGCCATATGGGTGTTTTTGGGTATGCAATTGGGTATCCTCATCCCAAGGGATAGGATTACCGTTCATAACAGATGATGTTGATGCATAAAGAACTTTATCAATACCCCAATGTTCACACGCCTCAATTAGATTTTGTGTACCAATTATATTATTGTTGATATATAGTTTAGGAAACTCTAATGAATATCTAACTCCTGCATATGCCGCTAAGTGAATAACAACATCAACACCATCAAGTTTATCATGCCAATCAGATTTGAATGTAGTTGAAGTTAAATCTCCATAAGAAGTTTCAATCCCCAAATCATCAAGTTTTGCAGCGCGAGACCTCTTGAGTGAAACATCATAATAATCATTATATGAATCAATTCCTAATACATGATGCCCTTGAGAAAAAAGTTTTCTTGCAAGATGATACCCAATGAATCCTGATATACCTGTAATAAAAATTTTACTCATTTACATTTTTCTGCAATTATCATATTTCCATTATGCCTTCCCCATTTAAACCGATTTCTTATATATAGACCATTTTTTTCAATCATCCTTTCAACTTCAGACAATGTGGCCTCAAGTGGATCAATATTATTTGAACCGCTTTGTTCTTCAGAATATTCAAGGTAAAGTCTGCCACTATCGTTTAATTGATCTCGCCATGTCTGCAAACATTTATCAGGATAAATACTATGATCAAATGAATTAGAGTAAACTATATCAAAATAATTAACAAAATTCTCTAAAGGAAATTGAAAATCATGTTTAATTGTCATGGGAAATTTATGTGCTGTTGGGCCAATTTCAGTTCCAATTATTTCGGCATTTGGTAATAGACTTTTAAAGAATTTTTGTTCAGCACCATTACGTGTACCATGACACAATACGGTTGAGGCGAAAGGTCTATCTTTAACAATAATATGCATTGTTTCTTTCATTACATATGTCCAATGAGATTTTCTTTCATTGGCCTTAGATTGATTTTCAACATAATCTTCATAATTTTTATATTCCCAAATTTTCATTACGAACTAACTCCTTTCACAGTGTATTTACTTGGACCTTTATAATGTTCGCTATAAAAACGTAAAGGAGAACCAAGCCAACCGTGGTCCATTATTTTTGGATTCACTAAGGGATTTACATCAACTCCAGCCGACTTCGCTTCGTGTAATAAATGATCAAATGCGTGACTATCTGTCCAATATTCTAGTTCAAATAGACTTCCATTTTGATATAAATCTTTCATACCTTTCCACCAAATTTTATGATGTGGATGATGAGTATCATAAATTAAAAATCCAGTTTCGGTATGCTGTCTAGTTCTGTTTAAATACGAAACATACGATCCTTCTTTTACCAAAGTGTTAAAAAAATTATCAGGAATTTGTTTAGTTAGTTCAACATCAGCATCAATAAATCCCATATATCTACCATCACATTTATCGTGATGTTCTAACATTGCATATACTTTCCATGTAAATCTAATGGCATCAAACTTAAAAGTTTTTTGTCTATCATATATAAAAGAATCTTTTTCTGGATGTAGTTGTCCAACTATATGATCTTGCTTATGTCCGAAATTCTTTTTAAAAACATCAATTTCATTCATTGGAAACGGTAGATATTTTACTTTAGAATTACTTAATGGCAAATTTTCACCTTCATAATACACAGTTAAATCTGCATTATTGGGAAAATATTTTTTTATGGATTCGGTCATTTTCATTCCAAAACCTTGGCTATATTCATTAGAAAATGTTGTGACAAAATTAAACTGCATTATACATATCTTTCCAAATCAGCATCAACCATCATATTTACAAGATCATCAAAACTCGTATTTGTTTTCCAACCTAACCGTTCATTCGCTTTTTTTGGGTCACCTAACAAATGAGGAACTTCTGCTGGACGAATATATTTTTTGTCAGTTTTAACATATTTTGACCAATCATTTATTCCAACCCTTGCAAATGCCCTATCAAGAAAATCTTCTAGAGAGTGCGCTTCACCAGTAGCAATTACATAATCGTCTGGATCATTCTGTAGCATCATCCACATTGCTTCAACATAATCTCCAGCGAAACCCCAATCTCTTTTAGTGTTGAGGTTTCCTAATGTGATATGATCAACTAATCCATTTTTAATTTTTGATACACCATCAGTAATTTTTCTAGTTACAAATTCAATCCCTCTTATGGGACTTTCATGGTTGAATAGTATTCCACAAGACGTATGAAGACCGAAACTTTCTCTATAATTAACCATTGTATTGTGAGCAAAAGTTTTTGCTGATCCATAAGGTGATCTTGGTCTAAAATTAGTCAATTCATTCTGTGTGAAATTATTTTCCCAATTGTCACCATACATTTCAGATGTACTTGCTTGATATATTTTTGTTGTTGGAGAATTGATTCTAACTGATTCTAAAAGATATAACGCTCCCAAACCATCAACATTTGCAGTATGAATAGGTTCTTTCCAACTATATCCAACAAAACTCATAGCAGCAAGATTATATATTTCATCAGGTCTACTTTCTAATATAGCATTTGTAATACTACTAGAATCAGTAATATCCCCATAAATAATATTAATCTGATCTGTAATACCCAACCAATCTAGGTTACCAAACGTCTGATTGACTCGTCTTGTAGCAAATCCATAAACTTCATAGTCTTTACCCAATAAAAATTTTGCTAAGTACGCACCATCTTGACCATTCACTCCTGTCACTAACGCTCTTTTTTTCATATTATAAATTCTCCATTATATTTTCTAACATACTCAATTCATCGTGTCCAATCATATGATTATTTCCCACATACACACCTTGATTATGGACAATATCTACATTAGTATCACCCCCAACCACATGAATATTCTTATCTTTTAAAAAAGGATGCCTAAGAAGATTACCACCAATAATTGGCCTTGTTTCAATACTAGCACTGTTAAATTTTTCTAATAATATATTATAATCGCTTTTATTTTTACATACTATTGGAAAACAGTAACTACTGTTATTTTTTGAGACAGATGGTAAGTAGAACCTATCTGAGTCCATAAATGATAGGAAATGATCAAAGTTATCTTGTCTGATTTTTATAGAATTATCAAGTTCTTTTAATTGAGAAGATGCTAATACAGCATTTATTTCAGTATTTCTAAAATTATATCCATCAGTAATAAATAAAAATTCTGGTCTAATATCTAGATTATCTTGTTTATATTTTTCATAGTATAAAGATTCTCTTGCCATGCCATGACTACGTTTCATTTTCATTAAGTCATAAAGTTTTTCACTATTAGTTGAAACCATACCCCCCTCAACTGAAGTCATATGATGACCAAAATAGAAACTAAAAGTTGCACCCAAAGAATCTGAACCTTGTTTATCACCATCATCATTTGTGATACCATGAGACTCACAAATATCCTCAATAAACTGTGCATTAGGAAATATCTCTTTGTAGCGTTCAACAGGACACCGCAATCCTAACAAATGACTAATGAATACTAATTTTATACTTTCTGGATTTTCAACTTTAAGAAGAGAGTCTACATTAAATCCATATGTGTCCATTTCAATATCTACAAAAATAGGATTTAAACCTAATTGTATAATTGGTGCAACATTAGTCATCCAAGTACAAGCAGGAACTATAACATTATCACCATCTTTTAGTTCGTACAATTCTTTTACTGCTGCTACTAATAGAAAATTTGCAGTACTACCAGAGGATACAAACAGTGAATATTTTGAACCTAACCAATTATTCCACTCATTCTCAAAAAATTTAACCATTTGACCATTAGTAAATCTATCTGTTTTTTGAATAAATGCAATCATAGCATTTTTATCAGATTGTGTTATAATATTTTTCATTAAAGGATATTTATAATTCATTTTTATTCCTAATACTTTATCAAATTTAATATTTTTTCATCAACCTTACCTGTTTTAAAATGTGCATTTCTAATTGTATGATCTATGTATATATCGCTGTAATTAAGTTTATGAAATTGTTCACATATAACAGCGGTGTCACAATCAAACATTTTATATCTCTCGTTATACCCGCTAAAAGAAGCACCCTTTCTTATAACTTCTGATTTATATAAACACACTGCATTAAATGTTGAATAATATTTTTGATAATTAACCAACAACCAATTATCATATAGGTTATCATGTTTAGTAGGATGTACTTCACTAGTTTTTCTAGTAGCCCAAGTATCCCTAGACTTCATCTGTGAATTGTTTAAATCTTTAATGGTTACACCAGACACAATATCCACATTGCATAAATTATATCTCTCTTTAAATAAAATTAATTTTTCAATATCGCCTATCTTATAAACACAATCAGGTTCAATAACTAACACCCAATCTGATTTGTTTAAAAATTCACAATTTCTTACTCTTATACTTTTCATTCTAGCAGCGGCAAGATTATGTACCCTTTGAGAATCCATTACTGATCCATATTTTTTTGTTTTTAAATTTTCGGAAATAATTTCTATTCTATCTTCCATGAAATTCCATTGAGAGTTTTTTAAAATATTTTTAGTATTGTCAATAGAATCATTTTCATATATTGAAAGATATGTTGTCATATTTAATTTTTTCAAGTGTAACACTAGTTTTTTTATTTGATTGTTATAATAAGGAATATTCTGAGATTGATCCCTCATTATAGTGCTTATAAAAATATTTGAACTCAAAAGCCTATTCTTTTAATAACAGTGTGACCTGCATTACCTTTAGTATAGTGTGTATCAATCGCCCAAGCGATTTTTGAGTTTATCATTTCAACAATGACCGATTGCAGACTAGAATTTCTACTTTTAGTATCATGAAATACTATATATTTTTTAACGCTATTTTCATGCATTTTTAATTCTTGACGTAAATGATTCGGATTATGAAATGAATCTATATGAAGCATGTCAACTTGTTTCACACACCTACTATCTGTAGAACTCATCTCATTAAAGGTTAAATTTATTTTATTATCTTTCGCGTATTCTTGAAATAATTTAATCCAAGGGTTGATAGTTTTTAATGTAATATCTGTGGCATATACTTGTTTCGGTTTTGTCATAAGAATTGCAGCAAGAGTGCATCCTTGAAAAACACCTAATTCTCCTATAGTTTCACATTCATTAGCACATCTTATAATATCATTATGAAATGCCTTCACTTCAATTGGTTCATGCTGTGCATGATATTTAAAAAGTTTTTTGTAATAATCCTCTAAATTATTACTATCTATAGAGTGTACATTCATCAGTATTGACCTTTGTAATATTTTTTATTTATCAACAAAATTCTTTCTTTCAATATCACTTTCAACACATTTTTTCCCATGTTGAATTTCAATAACATGACAATCTCCTTCACCAACATTAATGGGTAAATGCCATGTACCCTTATCTATAATCAACGTATCATGTTTTTCTAATATTATTGATTTTTTTTCGTTTTCTTTTTCTAATACCATACAAAGACTTCCACTAAACACATACCAATGCTCATCCCTAAATGAGTGTCTTTGATTAGATAAACTCTTACCTTTACTAATTACTAATTCTTTTGTTTTAAATGTTCCCTTATCATCTAAGACTTTATAATATCCCCATTTAGTATCAGTTTTTTGAGTTTTCCAATCTTCTAAAATTGTACTGGATGAATTTTTTTTGTGAGAACCACCTATTTCAAATTTAAATGATAATAAGTTACTACTATTCAAAATAATCCCTTCTTCTGGAATATTAGTTGTATTTCTATCACCACCATTCATAAAAACAATTTCACAATTTTTATGAAGACTGTCAACTTTATGAATAAGACTTGTAGCAGAATTGTCATCATCATTATAAGAGACAACTTCTGTAGGTATAGAAACATTTAAATGTTCTATAATATATGACCTCTCTTCCCAAGTCATAAATGCCCTACCCTTTTTCCTACATAACCAAGCATCACTGTTTGGGCCAATATATAGTTTATCACAATAACGTGCTGCTTCCATAATATAATCTATGTGACCGGAATGTATTGGGTCAAACCCACCACTTACAATACCGACTATCATTTACTCACTCCAATAGTTTTTTTGCGCTGGAGTATCAAAATCAAAACCCCACTGATCAATATCATCTTTGTACCAATCCGCAACAATTTGAATTGTTTCTGGTGTATATATGTCTTGATAACGCTTATCATTAACAGAAGTTACATTTCTTGGGCCTGTCATAAATGGTAAATTCAAATACTTACATATTTCTTCATCTAAATGCTCAAGTCGTAAAATATCACAACGCATAATACCTTTATTACAAGTTACATAATCTTTTGCTGGATACCAACCGCGAATGGCTCTGTGCCACATATATTCATGTCCACCCCATTTATACCTTTCCTCAAGAAAAGCCTCAAATGATGAGCAGTCTGAATATTCAGTCTCACCATAATGATCTGAATTTTCTTCAAGGTAAATAACCTTTTTAGCAAAAAAATAACGAGAAACAACTCTATCCCAAGGATTTCGTACAATCGCAAAAAACTGCATTTTGTCTTGTAAACCCTTGCTAATATCTCTCCATCTAGCGTGTTCAAAACCATCATGCTCACCAAGCGATTGCATTTTATTTCTAACCGCTTGGGTGTATTCACCAGTTTTGTGAGTTTGGGGTGTTGCAATCATTACTTTAGGTCTAGCAATATTACTACGTCTAATACTCATTCCACCATTTTTTGGGATATGGATAAAAAACTTTTGTATCATTCCACAACCTTTCTCAATTCTTCTACATTCTCACCACGATTTGGTAGTTTATCTTTTAAGAAGAAATGTACAAAGTGACATTCTTTAATTCTGGTATTAGCAGTAAACAAACCATTCCATTTCCAATCTAAATGTTTAATTGCCATTTTTTCTTCTCTAATCCAAGTATTGAGAAGTGTTTGGTCTGTTGACCATTTCCAAGCACCCATACCATCAACAAAAGGTTTAAACTCTGGTCTACGAATAAATTGTGCTGGAGTTTCACCTTTCAAGTACTTTTCAATTGATTTGTTCATAACCATGATGCCCATATTGAAAAACTGACCACCTGTTTTATTATTCCATTTCCAATCAACAGATTTAATCGTGCTGTATTGCATTCTAGAATAATTGGCAATTTTTGCCATATACTGATTATTGATAGGCATTTCTCTTTCACAAACAGCACCAAAATCATAACCTTCAGGTAATTCATCAAAAATATTTGGAGCGTCTGGACGAATCCACACATCAGCATCAATAATTGCCACTTGATCGTATGATCTAAGATAAGTGAATGCATTTTCTTTTTCATATATTGGAAGATAGCCACCATGCTTTTCATATGATTCTTTACTACGGTTTGTAGAAAACACATCAGGTTTAATCATAAGAATAGGTGATCTTTGTACTTCATAATCTATATTGTGACGTTTACAATAATCTTTCACAGACTGTGTGCAATGGTCATAAAGTTTTGAACGCTTTCCAACGTAAACTTGATATATAAGTCTTTTCATAATACATTCCAATTTTATTTACAGCGCGAACACTCGCATTTTATACAAACATCATTTCTGCAAGACTTACATTCTTTCTCGCAATGAGATTTACACTTACAATTATAACACACATCTATGAGCGTGTTAGTATTTTTCATTTCTTATGCAGTACTTCTTTAGCATAAAATGCTGCAACAATAGCAGCAACAGAAACAAAGTATGTTGGAGCCATATCCCCAAGAATAGCAGGTGCTTTTTCAAGACCCATCCATGCAGCAATTACAACAGCAAAAGGATATAGAAGCATTCCAGCAAGCGCGAACCAAGCCATCGCTCTTTGGGCATCTTGTTTTTTATCTTCATTTTCCATATCAGAACGTAAATCTTCTAGTTCAATCATTCTTTTTTCATTTGCCATTTCATCATCAGAGATGATTCCATCCCCGTCCCTATCTAGGTATTCATACTTTGATTCATGTTCAAGTTGCTTTGGGTTTTTATTTGCCATGTTCTTTCCTTAGATTGATCATAACAAAAAATTCAACTATTCTTCTTTTGATTCTTCAGAATTATTATTTTCTTCATCTGCTTTTGCAGCGGCAATGATACCTTCAACAATAGCATTTACTTTATCGTACACAAAACCAACAGTAGATAAATCTGCTGCTTTAAAAATTCCTGCTTGGCTTGATGCATCAAATACTTGTCTGATAACCATAAGATCGTTTGGTGTAATGTCAACTTTTGGCATTTCATTCGTTTGTTCATTTTCAGTAGTCATTTTTTTCTCCATAAGAATTTTATTTACTTAGTATATAGTACAGAATTAAGTGTGACAATTAAAAATTACTAAATCCAGTTGGTTTGGTATAATCAGACCCACCCCAAGTAAGTACATAGTTAATGGTAGAACTTGTCGCAGATGCAACAACAAAGGCATATCCTTCATTAGCATATGATAAACTGACGCCAGCACCACCAGCACCAGGATCTCCAGTGTTAGAACTCCAAGTATCATTTCGTCCAAACCAGATTTTTTCTGCGTCAGTATCATACGCAATCTGAAAAACATCCCCTACAACTAAACTACTCAATCCAGAACTTTGGTTATTGCCAAGCCCCGCACCATAATTATTTCCATTGGTGTATAGATAATATGCGTTTGCACCAGTATATCCACCACTTGAAGCGTCGCTATAAGCGGTAGTTCTTTGAGAAACACCAACCATAAATGATGGACTGCCAGATATAGTTGATGACCATTTACACTCAATATATCTTTTACCTGTAGGCCAAGATGCCGCTGTAGGGCCAATTGCTGATGCAGTAGCCCCTTCTGGGAAATACGCATAATTGCTCGCACCGGCGCTGTTTGTACTCCAAAATTCAGTAACACCAGTTGAAGTGGGTTCAACATAACTAGAACCTCTGGTTTGTCGTGCTGCAATTTGAATAATTAGCGAATATGCAAGTTCAATTGAAGTAGTTGCAGTATTGATCAACGCACCATCTGATGCCTTTACTCTAAAATTAAATTCACCTGCTGGTGTTGTTCCACCCCCTTCAGAATCGCATGTAAGTCTAAACACTCCAGATGTTGGTTGAGTGATAGATAAGACTTGAGGCGGTAGACTTCCATCCTTATAGATTGTAGTAGAACCGCCAGAATCTTTATATGCATCCCAATCATATGTTATTGGAAATCCTGCTTCATCAACCGCTACTGCCGTAATTCTACCACTATCATCTGCCCCCAACCCTAATTTTGCTGGTGGGACTGTAGAAAATCTAGGTGCAACATTAAATGGATTTACGACTGTTCCAGTACTATCTGCAATTGTTAATCTACCTCCAGAACCTTTTAACTGAGTGTCACCTAAATGAATTGTACTACCACTTAAATATAAGTCTTTCCATTTCTTACTTACAGAACCTAAACTGCGAGAACTATCGGCATCTGGTAATATATCTTGTGCAATTGATGATAAATCAAGAGAAGAAGAAGAACCCCCAACTTCTACCCATTGTGCAGATGAGCCATCATTATAATATATATTTAATGCAGCGTCTGTAGTATCAAACCAATTATCACCACTATTTGGATTTGATGGTGCTGTAGCAGATACCGTAGTAGAATTGGCAGCAGCAGAAGAACTGACATTCCATCCAGATACATCTGAATCATAGGTGAATGATTTTCCTGCTAGTGTTGCACTTTGACCATGTGTTGGATTATCTGGAAAATTTATTGCCATTTTTATTGTTCCTATAGTTTATGATCTATATATTCTAAATATGTGATTTAAATCTAAATAAATAAGATGATCCTGGCCTGATGAAGCCGCTAACGATCTGTCCCAATCATCATCATAAGGCGTCACCCATTCACCAGATGGTGTATTATTTATAGTTGATAAATCCCACGCTGTTGATAATGCAAATGAATAAAATATTTGGGTATAAGCAGGTGCGCCTCTGTCAGTTGATAATATTAATGTATTTCCAAAATCATTAAATCTACCCATTTGAACTGTAACATCATCATTGCTCCATGTTCGTGTTGGTCTAT
>MDSX01055780.1_pt1 | contig 13774 bp, 10 predicted proteins | sample 811141 | NCBI WGS metagenome assembly MDSX01 (sample SAMN05326642, study PRJNA326480) | marine metagenome | isolation source: seawater | place: Atlantic Ocean: South East | collected 2010
CAGCTAGTGCCTCAAGGTCAGAAAAAGCATTGGCTCTATAGGCGGTCCCAATATGTCGGTTAGTATTTCCTTTGGTCGCAACATAACAGTAGGGTGCTGTGCCGGTGCCGCGATAAAAAATCGTCTCTTCAGTTGCATAGGCTAGGAACATACCGAAATGTTCCAGGTACTCCTTTTGTGGTGCCAAATCGACAAGCTCAAAACGTACAAAAATGATGTCAGCTATTTTACAAATCGGCTTACTCATTTTTTCTCCTATCTGCAGTGTATCCATCGTGAACTAGGCATGATTTGTCATTGTCTAAGCCGATTTACTTCTGACCAAAAGTGACCTATACCAGGATTTTCGTCCTCGCCATATAACGCCTTTTTGCATTCGTTCCATTCCTCTTCTTCGAAGTCGAGGATCCCTAGCTTGTAACTCTCTCGCCGCTGCAGTCGTGGCCAATACTGCCGAATCATTGGAAATTGATCAGACCGAAGCACCTGGTGAAAGGCGGTGATTTCTAACCGGTGAAAAAGTTGTGCAAGTAAGACATCGGCAGCAGAATACTCGCCGGCTATAAACTCATTGCCATGGCTCAGTTTTTTCTCAATAAAGACCATGCCCTTGGCAACGCCGCTAACAAACTGCCGATATTTAAATCTGGGCGGTTTGCCCAAAATGCGCACTAAAATAAAAATAGGCACTCGGTCTCTGGATGGATGCTTGGTGAGGTAGTCCCAAATCACCGTCCACAGTGGTCTCTTGCACAGCAGATACGCGAGCATCTGTGTACTGAGGCCCGCCATACTGGTGCCAAAATTTTCACCGATCGCGACACCTTCATCAAGAGAGAATTCCTTGACCAAAGCTCGAACTTCACTATTTTTTTCGGTGTCTGAGGGGTATAACCTTGCACCTTGATTTGGTGCTAGGGCATCTAAATATTCGAGAATTTTTATACTGTCATAGATGGGCTGGCCATTGTGTACCAAAGTAGGAACCAGTGATGCAGGATTGATTGCCTTGTAAGCCTTTTGCAAATGCTCGCCGGTGGATTCTAATCCAACTCTATGTTGCTTATAGGTAATACCCTTCTCGGCTAGCCCTACTCTGGCAGTTTGAGATGCCAACGACTCACCATAGCCATAAAGTTCGAATTCTTGATTATGTTCGATAGCCATAACTCAGAAACTCCTGGCATCCAGACCAATGTCCTAAGGACACAGACTTAGCACTAAACGGCCGTCTTCAGCCGGACTGATTTTGGAAACGGTGAATAATAGGTAGCCCGCGACCGATTTATCCGTCACAGGCCACCCTCTATTTCAAAACCGCTACTAAAAGTTGTAAGTAATTTCGGCACCATAGCGGCGGCCTGGACCATAAATACTGCGCCCACCTCCCCCTTGTGAAGTAGCGAAAGTAGTTACCTGGGTGCGGATGAGCTCGTCAGAGCAATTGTTGCAGAACAGGCGAAGAGAGACTGAATCACCGAGGTCCATCGACGCGGTTAAATTCACTACGTCGTGTTCAGGCTCGAGGGAGATGTCACGGTTACCTGCATCAAACTGAAACTCATCTTTATGGCTGTACTCTGCTCGCATTTGCAGGTTGTTCCCCAGATCAGGCGCATAACTTAACGCAACCGTATAGGCATTTTCTGGCGCAAACTGCATTGGATTGCCGGTTTTATCGGCATAGTCCTCAAAGACAGCGTCTTGATAAAAGTAATTGAAATCAACTTTCAGAGCATCGGTGAGCAAATAACTCATCTCTAGCTCTACTCCCTTCATGTCACTCTCGGCGGCATTATCCGTGAGCCCTTGCGGAGCGCCGTTAACCACAACGATACTCTGTACCTGTTGATCGGTGTAATCATACTGATACGCCGCCAGGTTCAGTTGCATACGATTATTCATCAAGCGGGCTTTGTAACCGATTTCCAGTGAGTCTAAGTGCTCCTCTTCAAACCCTCCTACATTGCCGGCCTCAGCCCAAGTGGCAAAAGTCACGCCGCCACTTTTGTAGCCACTAGAATAGGTGATATAGGCCATAGAATTATCAGTGATCGCATAGTCCACACTAACTTTAGGGTCGGTAGAATCGAATTTTAGGGTCTGTGGCAGTGTAAAAGGTGCGGCAACAAATGGATAACCCGGCGTGTTTGTGATCATCTGAGTGGTAAAGTCTTTCTCATCATCACTACGACGGATACCCAGCGTTAGGTTCAGCCGGTCAGTCAATGCATAAGTTGCTTGGCCGTACAGGGCAATGCTTGTATTGTCCAAGGTCACGTCCTGGCGTGCTTGACTGTAGGCCAAGCCGGGGACTGCTCGGTAGTACTGCGGGGGGATGTTTCCCTGTACACCAACAGAGTAGTCATCCTTGCGGTAACCCTCATCATTAAAGTAGTAAAATCCCACTACCCATGTCAGACGATCATCTAGCGTAAACATCCCGCCATCGACTGATGTCAATCGAAATTCTTGTGAAAGCTGTTTACTGTCCTGTCGTACATCAGTCCAAATAGCATCTCGAGTGGTTGATTCAAAATCGGTTTGCTCGTGAATCTCATCGCTAGTGCGACTGCTAATCGAGGTAAACAGAAAATTATCTGATTCATGCTCAATTTTTAGGGAGACTAAGTCTGACTCAAGCTCGGAGAAACCAGGGCGATCCATTTTTACATTCCGCGGATCTAGAGCGGCTTCTCGCAAAATGTTGGCTACGGTGCCCGCTCGAATGCCACTCAGAATAGAATCAATGATCGGAGGGGGAAGCACCGGCAGCGGCACAGCATGGCCCAACTGATATAAACCTAATGGTCCTATTTCACCGTTCGCTTGAGCTAACCTTGCCTCTTGATCAAGACGGCTCGTCTGGGCAGTCAATTCGACACTAGTCCTGTCGGTTAACTGACCAATTAAGTTGACTCGAACCGCATCGGCGTCTTGGCCATCATTTTTACCTGACAGGACCTCCGTCATGTTGCCGTCATCCGAGCGCGTCGAGGCAGATAAACGACCCACCCAATTTTCGGAAATGGCACCAGACACATAACCACCCACCCGCCAATAGCCTTCATTACCGGCAGCGACTTTAATGCGGGCTTCAAACTCTTCGCTTGCTTTTACGGTGTAGAGCGAGATAGCTCCACCAATCGTGTTGCGCCCATATAGAGTCCCTTGAGGCCCCTTTAAAACCTCAATGCGTTCAATATCCACGATGCCTGATAGAGACGAAGAGAAGCGTGCGTTATAAATTTCATCAACAAATACCCCAACAGAACCCTCAGAGCCGATGTCAAACTTACGGGATCCGACGCCCCGTATAAAAATGAAGGGTCGTGAATCCCCGTCACCACCCACCGACACGCTGGGCACACTGGTTTCTAGTTGGGAAATATCATCCCAACCCGCCAGCTCAATTTGAGCGGCAGAAAAAGCTGAAATGGATGCAGGTATATCTTGTAAGTTTTGTTCTCTTTTCTCGGCCTTGACGATGACCTCTTCCAGGGCCGGAGTTTGTGCATAAATACCCTGGGTAACTAGCAACTGGGCGCTTATTGCACCAATCATTAATTTATTTTTCATTTTTCTCACCTTCTGACTGTTAAAGCCTAATTTCTGCAAAAGCCCATCAAATAAATAGCCGAATGGCTAGTAGCCATCTGGCTAGATTAGCACCTGAATAGTGGGTTGGCAAATTTTTGCGTCCCACTGTCACAACAAACAGCTGTCGCAATAGCGGGCGCATCAAATGATGAGATCTAGATTAAGAGCGCCGACCAAACCACTGCGCCAACATGGCAGGCGCTGTGCCGGCCATGCTGGTTGCCGCTGAGTATTTCATGACGACTATTGGCCCTCATTGCGCAAAAACCCGAGATCCACCTTGCTACTGGACGGATCCGGCCATCGAGAGACAATCGCCTTGACACTGGTATGGAAGTTGAGCGCCTCGGGCCCACTGATCTTGCTGTCGGTGAACGCGCTATCTTTCCAACCGCCAAAACTGTGGTTCCAAGGTGGCACAGGTATGGGCACATTGATGCCGACCATTCCCGCCTGAACGTTATCTGCATAATGTTTGGCTGCACCACCATCGCGCGTAAAGATAGCCGCACCATTACCCAGTGGATGACTGGCAATGATGTCCATTGCCTCCTCATAGGTTGACGCCCTCACCACCGACAAAACTGGACCAAACACTTCATTATCATAGATGGGCATGCCTGGCTTCACGTGATCAACCAAGGTGGCACCCACCAACCAACCCTCTTGGTCATCATCTGACCGTCCATCAACACACAGCGTGCCCCCAGAGTCTTCCACCCCGTCGATGAAGTGATTAATACGCTGCTGACTCTCTGAACTGATAACCGGCCCCAACTGAACATCCCGGTCTGACGCTGGGCCCATTTTAATGCTGGGAATCCGTTCGGCGATTTTGGAGACTAATTGATCGCCGATGTTACCAACCGCAACGACGACCGAAATAGCCATGCAGCGTTGACCTGCTGCCCCAAATGCGGCGGAGACAGCTGCGTCTGCTGCCATATCTAAATCCGCATCAGGGAGAATGATCATATGATTTTTACCGCTACCAAACGCCTGTACCCGCTTATCATTTTCGATGCCCTTGATTCGCAGTTGTTTGGCGACGGCAGTGCTGCCAACAAAGCTTAAACCCGCAACCTTAGGATGTTCGATCATCGCCTCAACCACTTCACGACCTCCATTGACTACGTTTAAGACACCAGCAGGAAGACCCGCCTTATGCATAAGCTCTGCTATTAAACGAAATGCTGAGGGGACTTTTTCACTGGGTTTTGCAATCACGGTATTACCACAGGCTAATGCCATAGCGCACTGCACTAGTGGAATCATGACCGGAAAATTAAACGGACTGACGGTGCAGATCACACCAACCGGATAACGAGCATCCACAACATCGATGCCGGTTGACACATTTTGTGTAGTAGCGGAACGTAACCAGCTACCTACGCTGGCACCGTATGCAAGCCCCTCGATCCCTTTATCAACTTCCGCCGAAGCATCTGCGAAGGTCTTACCAGCCTCTACCGTACAGATTTCAATCAATCCATTTCGATGCTCTACGATCATCTGCCGGCAAGCGAGTAAGATCTCCGCTCGATAGCCTAAACCCGTAGTTGACCAGCTGCCAAAAGCCTCGTGCGCCGCTCGTGCTGCCGCATCCAGCTCTTGGTCACCGGCATTCAATACACTACCGATTTTGGCGCCAGTTGATGGATTGAATAAATCTGACGAGACTCCACCGATGCTAACGGCTGCCCCGTTTATAAAGTGGTCCACCATGAACTACCCCCTTAATGTTGATTCATGTATTGGGTCTTTTGTGTGCTCTTGTTAGCGCTTAAAGTGCTTTTGAATAGGCCTGTTAACCGCCGCTACCCATGACCGCATAGGATGGGATTAAATTGACTCGAATGGTTTCAAGCTTGGCGAACTCTCGAGCTTAGCCACTAGGCTAAAATAAGTCAATGACCTCGCAAGTAGCTCGTTTTAGTCTCATATAATAAAGCCATCTTTGAGTAGCAGCGGCCCATCATTTCATTTTCCTTTGCGCTCCCCATGCGTCTCCTTGACGGTTAATAGCCATTTGGCTAAAATAAATCATGTGCGCTTGAGAGCTTAGGCCTGTCAGTATGAAACAGTATGATGTCGCGATAATTGGTTACGGCCCGACTGGCGCCATGATGGCTTACTTACTTGGCCGGCAAGGATTAAGCACACTGGTAGTAGAACCTAACCTCGATATTTATAAAATCCCCAGAGCCGTTCATTATGATGGCGAAGCAATGCGGATTTTTCAGTCACTCGACATGATTGATGAGATTCAAGAATCCAGCCGAGAACCAGGATTTGCGTCGTTTTTAAATGGCTTTAATTGGAAGATATTCCATCAGGATCTGTCTAAAAGCGACAGAGTACACCACTGGGCAAATAGCCATTTTTTCTCTCAGCCTGAGCTTGAAAAGCTGCTTCGCAGCAGAGTCAGTCAATGCGCCTCAGTAGATCACAAACTAGGCTGGCGGCTTACAGACGTCGATCAAGATAGCACCGGTGTGGCAATACGGATCGCAGAACATGAGGGCCATCAGACGGCAGGGTTTCGCTGCTCCTATCTTCTTGGCTGTGATGGCGCTGCAAGCAGTACCCGGGAATTAGCCAACATCCCTCTGACAGACCTGGGATGTGACGAACCCTGGTTAGTATGTGACCTCATGCTCGAAAAGAGCATTGAGATCAATGATGAGATTTACCAGATCTGCGATCCTGCCCGCCCTACGTCACTGATACCCTGTGAGCCAGGCCACATACGCTGGGAGTTCATGCTAAATGACAGCGACGACCCTCATGAAATTGAAATTGAGGAGAAGGTTCGAGCACTCATGGCACCCTATATTTCCAGACTCAACAGCCAACTCACTGCAAATGATGGCAGCCTGATTCGCTCAAAGATCTATCGCTTTCACGCACTGCTGGCAAATCAATTTAAGCGTGGCCGTATATTGTTACTCGGCGATGCCGCTCATCAAATGCCGCCGTTTCTTGGGCAGGGGCTCTGCTCAGGGCTCCGTGACACCTACAACTTAAGCTGGAAATTGGGCGGCGTGATAGCGAATCAGTGGGATCCCAAAGTGCTTGAGAGCTACCAGAGTGAACGCCAACCCCATGTTGAAGAAGTGATCAACCTGGCCATTCAACATGGCGAGATCATTCAAACCCGCAACCGCGTCAAAGCGATCGTGCGGGATCTGTTTCTATTGCTCGGCCGGCTGTTTCCGCCGTTGATCGCGTCCATCAAATTTGGTCAACAATGGCGCTTAGGCAAGGGTATATTTTCAGAGGATAGCTCGCCTCTAAACCGCTTCATGTTGCGTCAATGTATGATTACGCGAGAGCACGGCGAACAGGCTCTATTAGACGATCTCCTATCCGATTCTTTTAACCTCGTTGGCTTTAATACCGATGTGGATGCGTTGGTCAGCCAACACAATATGGACTTTTTGGGGGCACCTTTAAACACATTTAATATCGGTGCGCACGGGCAAGGCGTTGACGAGACAGGGACGCTACAAGGCTGGGCTGATGACAATCAGATTGCCATCGCCCTGTTAAGGCCCGACAAACAAATCTATGGGCTGTGTTATCAAAATAATGCTCAAAGCTTAGGCGAGCAGCTCGCAGATTTATTAGGTCAATTAAAAACTCAGTTGACGTAATGAAACTCACCTAAATTCGCAGCGTTATCGATCACAAAGTCGTTTTCGTTCAATGGACGCCCGTGACAAGGTAAGCTGGCGATAGAAAAGTTTTGATACTCATTACTCTGTGAAGCGCCCCCAACACAGTGAGCAGCGCGAGCACATCATTACACCCCAGCATAAAGAGTCGAATCAGCAGGCCTAGAATCAGCGACGCGGCTTTATTGAGTGTGGGCCTTACCCGCATCTTTGGAAAATCACTCACTGCATAAAATGCTGATGGTGACGAATTTGCATCACTTGCATATGTTAGCCGAGCGGCTATCCTATGCAGCGCCAGTCTTGACGCGTACCATAAACTCATGATTTTTTAATAATAGAGATGCATCTAATCAGACATGAAACCCTTACCGAAAGAATCAGCTTCCACTGAACGTGGTCGTTCCAGTGTTGAAGAAAAACTGATCAGCGCTGCCTGTACGCTGCTGGCGAAAAGCGGCCCCAATGCAGTCTCCAATCGCGATATCGCAAAGCTTGCTGGCGTCAATCATGGGCAAATTCACCATTATTTTGGAAGTAAACATGGCCTGCTGAAAGCAGCAATGTCCCGCGTTTCACAAATGCACTGGGACCACACCCAAGAGAATGGATATATTCCGCTCAAGGGTCTAGAGCAGGGCCACCTATACGCTTTGGCTGTCGTTAGATGCGCCATAGATGGTGAGTTAGAATTGGCGACTCAGCATGTCACTGATAACATTTCAGTGCCCAGATCGGTCCTAAAAAACCGCATAAAACATCAGGATCCCTCACTCACTCAGTTGGATGCGCAATGCGCAATGGCTGTTCCCGTGGCCATTGAAATGGGTTGGGCTGTTCTCGAGCCATACATTTTCAATGCGCTAGATATTAAAGAAAAGGACGTTCCAAAAGTCCGCGAGCATGTCGCAGCCACATTGACAGCAATCCTAAGCGGCACAAACTTTGCCGACGACACAAGCCCATAGTTTTCCAAGTCGTTTAACGCCCCTTCACCCAACTGCCAACGACTAGAAGGCGATGATGCGGTGATTAGCCTCGCTCACGTGAGTTCAGTTTGACCTATTCTAGCCGTGCGGCTAAGCTGTCCACACTTAGCGGTTTGAACAGGTATCCAGATGGGGAATTCTCGAGAGGTTAATAAGGCACTCGTGCTGTCGTTGATTTTGATAGCTAGCCTGCTTAACCCCGCGCACGCCGCCGACAATGAGGTTCCCCCTCCTAATATCGTCGTGATATTGGCCGATGACCTGGGTTGGAACGACGTTGGGTACCATGGCAGCGAAATCAATACGCCCAATATTGATCGCTTAGCCGCTGAGGGCCTTGAACTAGACCGCTTTTACGCCCAACCCACTTGCAGCCCTACTAGAGCTGCATTAATGACGGGCAAGTCTCCGAAGACATTAGGGATTAGTCGCGCTATTGCTAAAAACCAAAAAATGGGCCTTGGTCTCAACGAGCAAATACTCCCTCAGCACCTGAATTCACTCGGTTATCGCAGCCTGATGGTTGGCAAATGGCACCTGGGTAACTACACGCCCGCTTATGCTCCTCCCGCTAGGGGGTTTGAGCATTTTTACGGTTTTTTGAGTGGCGGCATTGGCTATTGGGATCATAATCATGGTGGCGGTCATGACTGGCAACGCAATGGAAAAACCGTTCGTGAAGAGGGCTACGCAACCCACCTATTGGGTAACGAAGCGGTGCAGTTGATCGAACAGCATCAATCACAACAGCCGCTGTTTTTATACCTGGCGATGGCAGCACCCCACATGCCAAACGAAGCGCCGCAATCTAGCATCGATCAATATACACAGATCAGTAATCCTAATCGGCGCATCCATGCAGCAATGGTGGCGGAGTTAGATCATCAAATTGGTCGTATTATCGATGCGCTTGAAAAGCAGCAGATGCTCGACAACACCCTCATATTATTTGTCAGTGACAATGGCGGATTAATTGGTGACAGCGCAGAGGCGGCCTCTGCAATAAGAAAAATCGGCAAGTTTGGAACCTTACTTTTTGATCGGCCCATGCCCATTAGCGTGCTCGAGGAATTTGCAAAGTTTGCGTTTGATGGTGGCAGTGACAATGGTCTCCTAAGGGGCACAAAAACAAGCACCTTAGAGGGTGGTGTGAGAGTCCCTGCGTTACTGTGGTGGCCGGAGCACGTTTCGCCAGGCATTCACTCTGAATTTATTTCTGCCTCCGACATCCTGCCAACGTTACTCGAGGCTGTTGGCGGACCACAGAGTATTCCAGAGGACATTCACGGTGCTTCCCAATGGCGCTCACTGGTGAACGGAGAGCAAACACCAAAACCAGACTACTTAGTGACAGGCTTCGATAATACTGCTCTTTTTCAGCCACCCTGGAAGCTCATTACCGGCGACAGACTCGAGCTTTACGATGTATTTGCCGACCCAACGGAGAGCAATAACATGGCAACCCTCTACCCAGAACGTGTCATAAAAATGCAAAGAATAATTGAGCGGTGGCCCGCTGGTGAAGAACGAGGCGTAGAGATTAGAGAAATTATTTTCGACATGGATACCTTCGGAGGACCGGAAGATCGTATCCCGTGGGCTGAAGCCGCCATTAAAAATGCTGAAAAAGAAGTCTTACTTCATGACCATTAACACTAGGCAACAGTGGGTTCGTTTATTGCTAAGCCTGGCGTCAGGCTCGTTAGCGATAGTGGTGCCGCTAGTCGACCTCAATGCAAGCCATCTGCTGCATCCGGATTGGTCTATGCATGCACGTTTTCATGTGCTCTGGGCGGTATTGGTTTTTTCGATGATGGGCTGGTACTCACTCTATCTACTGTGGCTAAGCCCCTGGACGATCATGACGCGCATACGGATTGTCATGGTGATGATGCTGATTATTAACAGCGCATTCTTAGCGACCACAGCCCTAAGGTCTTTTTATGGTGGCGCGCTTGCCGATGAGCACGGCGGCGTCCCTAGCCTACCTAATGGCTGGGACCCAAACCTTACGGTGGTGATCGCAACCCTGTTACTGCTTAGCCTTACTGGGTGGCTGTCGAAGGAAAAGAAAAATGGTTCAGCTTTTTAAAGAAGACATCAAGACACCAGAGGTCTTGGCATGGAAAGGTGTCCACCTATTTCATTTTAGCGGCTCATCCTGCTCGCAAAAGACTCGGATCGTCCTCAATTTAAAAGGCATTGAATGGATCTCACATCCGATTAATCTTTTAAAAGCTGAGAACTACAGCCAACGGTATCTTGGCATTAACCCTCGCGGGCTTTTGCCCGCACTGGTGCACAATGGTGATGTACATATTGAGAGCAATGACATCGTCAGCTATCTGGATGACACCTTCGAGACACCCAAACTGATACCTAGCAAATATAGGGGCCGTATTTTAGAACAGCTCAATACTGAAGATGAATTACACCTAGCTTTACGGACGCTAACCTTTGGTTTTTGCTTACCGTCATTTTTAACGCGTAAGCCGCCAGCAGCATTGGATGCCCTCGAGTCCAGCGAGGGAACTGTCGAGGGAAAAACAGATAGCCATAAAAAAGTTCAGCTGGCCTTTTGGCGCGAGCTCGCCGAACATGGTGTTACGACAGATCAAGCAATTAACGCCGCAAAACGTTTTGAAAAAGCCTTCTCAAGCGTAGAGCAACAATTGGCAGACCAAGCGTTTCTCTACGGCGATGAAATCAGCATAGTTGATATTGTTTGGTTTATTTACGCCCATCGCCTGAGGTCGACAGGGTATCCATTCAAGCGTTTACACCCCGGTCTGACGTCCTGGTATCACGCTATGCTTGCCCGTCCGGAGATTGGAAAAGAAGTTGCTGATCCGGCCCCTCTCAGGGTCATCCGCTATCTTACACAACGCTATCAAGCGCTGACCAATTCCACCCTTGAGCAAGTCACAGGCATTTAATTTTCATTAGCATAACCCGCTTGAGCTGCTTATTTTCCTGCGTTCGCTTTTTCGCGGGCGTTGGCTAATACTTTTGTGAACGCTTCAGGCAGAATATCGGCTCGCGAGTGATCGGCAATCCGCACACAACGATTACGTAGCGTGCCGAGCCCCTCAATGGAAGTAGTGAGCATATCGCCATCGCGGAGATATTTGTCATCAACCGCACCAACGCCAGCAGGGGTGCCGGTAAAAATAACATCACCTGTCTTCAGCGTGACTATTTCGGACAGATAAGCAATCAAATAAGGAATATCAAAGATCAGATCATCAACATTATCTTTCTGCCGCAGTTCTCCGCTGACATCACATTGGATTTCCATCGACTGATAGTCTTGCAAAGACTCCAGAGATGTCAGCGTCGGGCCTATGGGCCCGAACGTATCAAACGACTTTCCCAGATTAAACTGAGGAGGGGTAGCACTGAATTGCATTGGACGGTCAGAAATATCTTGGCCCACACACAGCCCTGCAACATGTTGCCAAGCATTTTCTTTGGCAATGTCCTTTCCTGGTTTACCAATGACAGCAACCAGTTCTGCCTCGTAATCAACGTAGTCACTGCGCATCTGTATATCGGCTGTTGGGCCACTTATGCAGGAGCTGTGCTTAGTGAACACCATTGGCACTGGAGGAATCGCCATAGCGGACTCTTCAGCGTGATTGCGATAATTAAGGCCCACTGCGTAACAGTTTTTGGGGTTGGGAACTGGTGGGCCGAGCTCTACATCCGCAAGCTGACCAGTGGGTTCAAAATTATCTAGTTGAGCACCGAGCACAGACAGCTCCGAAAGCGCCTCGAGCGCCTGCATCGGATCGTGGGAAAAACTCCCCTGGCTTATTGTTGCCAGATCATAGTAATCCTCGCCGGATACTAATGCCGCCCTACCCTCGATATTTGCCAGCCTAAAACCCATGGCGTTTTCCTCTGCCTCTCGGTTACGATTTTATATTAGCCATATGGCTAAAAATAAGCAAGCTGGGTTTTGAAGCTTCGGCGCCCCAATGGTGCGGGGACTAGGCCCCCGGCCGGACCCGTTGCACGGCCAACTCTTATAACACCCTAAACATGCCGCCAAATGTAGAGTCTGTGTTGCGCTCCTAAGAGGGGTTCGTTGACACCCTCGAACATTACAATTTGGAGACTTAATAGAAACTTACATACTCACTTCCATGCAAAATGAGATGGCCATCATCAAAATACAACACGCTACTTTCATCAAGCAATTTACACATTAGCTCGTCGCAAAACGCGTCAGCCAAACCAACATAACCAACATCGTAGCTTTAAATTTTTTGCTATGCTCGCGCTATCGTTGGTGTTTCAGGTCCTCAGAAGAGAGGCGCTTACCTAGCTTCAAATCCAAAAATCAGCTCACAAGAAAATCATTTGATTTTTATCACTTTGTAATTTTGTGATCCAGCTTCATTGGTGCGATAGGCACCGACTAACTCGGCTCCAAATAATGCTAACGTATGGTTCAACCACACGTCATTCATAATGGCTATTCCATAATTGTCCCATCTCTTGGTATCACCCCAGACAAAGTTGTTTTGCAACAGACTTTGCTCAGCTTCACCTTGGCCTCCAAGCACCTTTTCAATCCATTCTTTCTGCTTCGGATTAGAGTAGAACTTCTCCATTTCAACGTGTTCCAACACGGAAACGATCAGTAGTCCGTCTGGAGATAAAACCCGAGTTAGTTCACCCAATGTCGCAATAGCGCTCACCTCGGATAAGTGCGAAAAAACCGAATTCGCAAAGGCCAAATCGAGATAGTCCGCATCAAACGGCAACGTTCCCATCGACTCGATTTCACTAAATTGAATAGTACTCGCGCATTCATTCGCTGAGGCAATTAAACGGCTATCGACATCTACACCATGAACGTTTGCGTCGTCTGATAAGGTCGCCATGAGGCGGGTAATTCTTCCCCATCCACAGCCATAGTCGAGAATCTTGGGCATACGCTTTAGTTCATAGTGATTCAGCGTATCTCTTAGCGTTTTGAAAATCGCCAAGCCATTCAAAGCAGTTGACTCGCCCTTTAGGTTGTTAGTGAGAACCTGAATGTCTTCACTGGGAAACTCAAAGACGTTTGATTTTTCGAGTCTACTCGCCTTTAAATATTCTTGTTCCGTGGCTTCGAAGCCATTTTCCACGAGGAAATTATTTATCATGACTCGAGTTATCCGTTGGTCAAATTTATCGTTGCGCTTACCGACTAATTTGCGGTTGCGGTAGAAACGCAACATTCACCGAAACCATTGAATCAATCACTTAATGACGTCACTCACACTCGATAATCGCATCGCTCATAACCCAGCAACTAAGGGACTCTTTATGGACTATGTAAGTCAATCTAACCATCTGCTGTCACAGCCACTTTATTCCCACTCAATCGTGGCAGGCGGCTTCCCTGAAATATCGTAGGTGACTCTCGAGATACCGGAGATCTCATTGATGATGCGATTGGAAACCACCTCGAGTAACTCATAGGGCAGATGTGCCCAGCGCGCGGTCATGAAATCG
>MDSX01000118.1_pt1 | contig 13766 bp, 10 predicted proteins | sample 811141 | NCBI WGS metagenome assembly MDSX01 (sample SAMN05326642, study PRJNA326480) | marine metagenome | isolation source: seawater | place: Atlantic Ocean: South East | collected 2010
AAGTGTAATCGCATTAGGCACCTCTTTACCAGAATTAGCAGTGACAGTAATTGCTGCATTAAGGGGGCATAAAGGCGTGGCTATAGGGAATGTCCTTGGTTCAAATGTAATTAACATCCTAGGCATCTTAGGGGTAACTTCAATTTATGCAGGAGGGATCTCAATTTCTGGAGAATTTGCGGGCAGAGATATTTGGGTAGTTATGATTACATCCGGTTTAGTAGCTGCAATGTTACTTGATAATAGAAGGATTGGTAAAAGAGTTGGGCTAGTTATGGTCATTGGATACCTATTGTATATGATTTTTCTTTATTCATCTTGAAAGTATATTGTTCAAGGCGAACGGCTAAGTCTTAATGCCACCTGCGATAGTCATGGTTAACTTCGAATTGAGTGATGAACAGCTAATGTTACAGGAGTTAGCACGTGACTTTGCTAATGATGAGATTAAGCCAAATGCAGGATCTTGGGATAAAGAAAGTGTTTTCCCTAGAGATGCTATTGCTAAGGCTAATGATTTAGGGCTTCTAACACTTAAAATTCCAGAGAAATATGGTGGTGGCGGAATGGGTTCTTTCGAAGAAGTAATCGTTCTAGAAGAATTAGGATGCGGAGATCCAGGATTTGCCACGGCTGCAGGAAGTACAATGTTAGCATCATACCCGATAATCACTGGAGGTACTGAAGAACAAAAAGAGAAATATCTTCGAAAAGTTACTGATGGAAAAATTGCAGCCTATTGTGTTACTGAGCCAGGAGCAGGTAGTGACGTTCAAGCAATTAAAACAGAAGCTGTAAAAGAGGGAGATGAATATATCATTAATGGACAAAAAATGTGGATTACTGGAGCAGGATATGCGGATTGGTTCTTCGTTTTAGCTTATACAAATAAAGAAGCAGGTTACAAGGGTATGAGCGGATTTATAGTTGATTCTGATTTAGAAGGCATCGAATTAGGTAAAAAAGAAGAAAATATGGGACAAAGATGTTCAGATACTCGCTCTGTAACATTCAATAATGTCAGAGTACCAATAAATAATTTAGTTGGTGGTAAAGAAAATGATGGTTGGATAAATGCCATGAAAGCTTTTGATCTTTCAAGACCCAGTATTTCTGCACATGCAGTAGGCAACGCTAGAGGTGCAATGGAAGAGGCAATTAATTATGCTAGTGAAAGAAATGCATTCAATAAACCCATAATTAGGCATCAAGCAATATCATTTATGTTAGCAGATATGGCAACTAAGATTGAAGCTGCGAGAATGCTTGTTTGGAAAGCGGCATTAAAAGCAGATTCAGGGGGAAGAAATACTTTGGATGCCGCTCATGCAAAAAGATTTGCAGCTGACATAGCGATGGAAGTAACAACAGATGCAGTGCAAATCTTTGGTGGATATGGATATTCAGAAGAATATCCAGTCGCACGAAAAATGAGAGGTGCGAAAGTAGTTCAAATCTTCGAAGGCTCGAGTCAAATTCAAAGACTTATCATTAGTAGAGAAATGCTACAAGATCTTTAGATATTAAAAGTCATAAAAGAAATCAGATAACCGTTTGATTCAAGGGTAAGCTATAACACGGAAGTATGATAATATGCGTAACAAGGTTGGTTTGCTGAAGAGACTTACGGCAATGATGATTCTAGGATTGATGCTATTACCTGCATTATCCACAGCAGTACCTTTGCAGAATAATTCTGATATTCAAAATCAAGTTGATGAAATACCTTGGTGGGAAAATACAAATATGGATGAAAATAATGATTACATTCATGATGCTATTTGGAAAGCACCAGAGAGTCAGCACTATGAATATCTAGATGAAAATAATATGATAAGCGTAATTGTTGACTTCGACCATACTCCTACGATTGACGATGAAATGATGTTAGAAAAGAACGTTCAATTCGAAGTTCAATTCAGATATTGGTTAATAGATAGTATTGCAGGAAAGGTAAATATAAATTTAATTCCGCAAATTGTTGAATTACCAGGAGTTGTATTCGTAGAATTAGATGGCAGATTAGAAATTCAAATGAATGATGTCAATGAAGTTCATGACGTTACTCAAGTATGGCAAGATACAGGCTACACTGGTTCAGGAAGTGTAGTTGCAATTATTGATACCGGCATTGATAGTGACCATGTTGGTCTCGACGATATAGATGACGACAATAATACTAATGACCCTAAAGTAATTGCATTCTATGATCCTGTAAACACTCCTGAATTAACAAATGGCACAGAAGTAAAAGCATATGATGATCAAGGTCATGGGACACATTGTGCTGGAATTACTGCTGGAACAGGCGCACCAGATTATCAATACAAAGGTGTTGCTCCAATGGCACAACTTGTTGGCGTTAAAGTCCTAGATTCAGGAGGTTCTGGATCTTTTGCAACCGTGATGGCGGGAATGGAATGGACTGTAGATAAGAAACATATTTTCAACATTAGGGCCGCGAGTATGAGCCTTGGAGGCCCTGGAGCAATCGAATGGACCTCATCCGAAGAAGAATCGGTCAATAGAATGGGTAATGAAATGATGAGAGAAGGAGTTGCATTATTTATCGCAGCAGGCAACAGTGCACTTAGTGCTCAAATAGGGACTCCAGGCTCCGCTGAGGATGTGATTACAGTTGGTTCATTGGATAAGAATACCGCTATTGCAGTCTATTCTAGTCAAGGTCCTACAGAAGAGGGTAGGGTAAAGCCAAATATTGCTTTTGTAGGTAGCAGCGTGATGGCACCTGATTATAACACAGGCGATGGCTACACTAGTAAATCCGGAACTAGTATGGCTACACCTGGTGCAGCAGGTCTGGCTGCTTTGATGTATCAAGCAAATCCTGATTTATCTCCATTCGATATTAGAAATATTATGCAAGAAACTGCAACCTACAGGGAGTGCCATTACATGCTGGCTAACGAACCATGCGCTGAAGATAATATCCCTAAAAATAGACAAAATAATGTATATGGGCACGGGCATGTCAATTCGGTTCCTTCAGTAATGGAAGCTGCAAATAAAGTATACGAATTATCTCTAACTCTAAATGTAACATTAGTTAATGAATTAGGTACGAATAATAGAGTTCATTTGAACCAAGGAGAAGAATTGGAGTTCGATGTAGAAGGAGGAGCCACTAGAGTTCAATGGCGAACATGGGACATGAGAGATAATTGGATGGATTTAGCTGAATTTGATTATAATAATCTGAATACTGAGAATCAAGCCACATTCGCAATAACTCACTCATTACTAGTAGATAGATTACAATATCTTCCAAATAATACAGTTGAAGGAGAGCAGGTTTTACTTGTCAGAGTATTAACAGAAGAAAGATCTTCGACTAACCTAGCAGTAGACATCACTGTAATTGGAGAAGAAAAAATTATGATGAGTAATAGTGAATCGGGTAATTTGAATATAATTATTGGTTTACTATCTCTCTTAGTAATAATTTTATTTGTTGCCTTGACTGTTGCAACTATGAAATTGAAAGATTCAGAGATTTTTTCTAATGGAAATAATGAAGATGAAATGGAAGAATGGGTTGATGAAATTAAAACTCAAGTAGATAATGAAAGCAGTGATTAGTTTGACGCAGATTGATGCAATTCTACTTGCAGCTGGAGCGAGTAAAAGACTAGGCGAACCAAAATCATTAGTAGATATTAATGGGAAATCATTAATCTATATGATAATCCAGAAATTAAAGAAAATCAATGTTAGAATAATTATAGTGACACGAGAAGAATTATTTGATGAAATCAGTAAACTAGGCGAGATAGTAGTTATTAATTCGGAACCTGAAAAAGGTAGAACTGGAAGTATACAGTGTGGAATTAAGAAACTTAGGAGTGAGAGATGCTTGATAGTCCCAGTAGATAGACCCGGATTCTCGGAAACAACAGTTGAAAAATTAATTAATTCCAAAAATACATCTTGTCCAAGTAAGGATGGCAAAGGGGGACATCCTGTAATATTATCAAAAGAGGATTGTGAAAAAATTTTATCAAGTAATCCTTCAACTTCTCTGAGAGAAATCATTGATCCAATGAAAATTGAAGTAAATGATGAATTCTTACACCTAAACATAGATTACCCAGAAGATTTAGAGAAGTTAAGAGGAATTGTCATCGATAATAGGTCATGATTATCTCTGACAAGATAATACAAAATCAAAAAGTATAGAACCCCCTCAGAGGTATATGTCTGTTCATGTTTTGTCCTGGGCATTAAGTGAAGTTAAAAAAGGATATAGAGTAGTTATTGCAACAATTATCTCAGCAAAAGGAAGTGTCCCTGGAAAACCTGGTGCGAAACTTGCAATTAATTCAAAGATGCAAAATTTTGGCACAGTAGGTGGTGCTGGATTAGAACTAAAAATTGAGAAAAAATTAATTCAATTATTGAATGAAGACATTAAATCAAACCGGAAGAAAGGTGGATTAATAGAAACATTTTATCTTTACAAGGATGCGAAGGGAAAAGAAGGGATAGCTCTTGACAGCCTATGTGGAGGACAGGTGACAGTAAGTATGGAAGTAATTGAGCCAGTACCACATATATTGATTGCAGGAGGAGGACATGTCGGAAGATGTGTTGCCCTTGTAGCTGATTCACTAGGTTGGAATTATTCAATTTTTGATGTAAGGGATGAATACTCTAACTCAGAGAAATATCCATTAGCCATGGAGACTATCTCGATGAATACAGAAAAATTTCTTAATTCTGAAAGTATTGAATCAATACAGAGATTCTCTGATGTTTTACTATTAGGTCATGATTGGTCAGTCGATCAAGAAATATTATTGGGTTTTCTAAAACTGAGAAAGGATGGAATTAGACCAAGAATTGGTGCAATAGGTTCAACTTCAAAATGGAAGGCTTTCAAGAGTGCAGCTATTGCTGAGGGCATAAATGAAGATTGGTTCAATTCAGCCAGATGTCCCATAGGAATTGATATTGGTGCAGAAACACCAGAAGAAATAGGACTAGCAGTATGTGCTGAAATATTACTACTCGAGAAAACAACATAGACACGGAGAACTGAAAAAGAAGTAATCTCTCGGTCACCTAATGAAGTATCTATCAGTAGGCCTTGTGTTCATAATGGCACTCGCATCATTTAGTGGATGTTTAGCTGATGAAATAGATAAAGAAGAAATCATGGAAACTGAAAATGATTTTCGTACTTACTCTGTTGTGGCACCAGTAGATACGGGAATTAATGTGTATCATGATCATTTCAGAACAAATGAAACATATCCTGAATGGTTATTAGAAGGGTTAGGAGTTACTATGAGTTGTGAACTTACATTCGTAGGTACATGGCAAGAAAGATATGATGCAGATAAGGAATCATGTTGGGATATAATAAATTCAACAGATATCGTATATTTCCCAGGAACAAAAATTATTGGAACTACACCTGATGATAATACTGACATTCCAATATTAGATGACCCCTCTGATGGACATGGCACTGCAGTTACTGGAGCAGTTCTAGATGCAAATCCTGAAGCGATAATTTTCTTTGTTGAGGGTTTCAGTGATGCAGCAGTGTTAGCAGCAGCTAACCAACCATTAGTAGATATAATTACCACAAGTTTTGGACCTATTGGTTCAATACCTGTCCCAGGGATTGAAGATGCAACAAAAATTGCAGTTGTACAAGAAAAAAAGATTCATACTGGAGCAGCTGATAATTCACCATCACCAGCTGTTCAGGATTCAACGGCAGGACCTCCGTGGAGCATAGGCATCTCAGGATACGCGGAAGAAGGAGATGATCAAAAAGAAACAATGAGCGGATCTTACCCTGATATAGCTGCAGATTGGACACAAGTTTTACCAAATCATGACGATATTGATGGATACCATGAAACAAGTGGAACTTCTTTTGCAACTCCCAGAACCGCTGGTCTACTCTCTAAGGTGATTCAGCATCTTAGAACTGAGTCAAGTGATTTCTCATCCGGTGCTGATCCAGAGATTAGAGGAGGTTTTCTAGTAAATGGAATTAATCTAAATATAACACAGGCAGGTATTAGAGATGCACTGAATCTTTCTGCTTGGTATCCTTCTTTCAGTACATGGGACCCATTATCCGGAACTACTCCTGTATCACCAGTTGCACCTTGTACGCAGCTTGGATGGGGTGTCGTTAATGAATCGAATGTAGAACCAATGATCAATCATCTAAATGGAACCAGTACACAGCCTAACAGACCTTCTGATGTGACTATGTGTATGGAGACAAATCAACAGATAAGAGAATCATATTGGAATTAAACATTATCGACGGATTCAATAGTACAGCGTCGCAGCACAACGTATGCGTAAGGTGGTCCTGAAATGGAAAACTAATTCATTACGCGGCTCTAAAGAAATTTCAGAGATTTTAGAAATCTGTGAAAAAATAGAAATTTTAGGTCACCTTACAATTAATGAAGATGGGGTTACTCAGCTTGCTGAAGTTAAATTGAAAGAAGATAAAAAGATTGAAGAATTAAATAATTTAGATAATTTCAAACTTATCAACGTACATGAAGAAAATGAGGATGGGATTTTAGTTAGTCTATTTTGTACCCACCCATTAGCAATAACAGCAATCGAATTATCTAATATTCATATACAACCTCCATATGGAATCTCAGAAAAAAAAGGAATGGAAATGAGAATCTCAGGATTGTCTAATTCAGTTAGAAGATTTATCAGTCTTATCAGAATTGTACTACCTCCTGATAATATCTCAGTACAATCGTTTCAGAAAGAAAGCAATGATACTGTGTGGGAGACAATTCTAACTGAAAGACAAGTACAAGTTTTGTCTCATGCGATAAGGAAAGGGTTCTACAGTATGGACCGGAATGTAACATTGAAACAACTAGCAGATGAGATGGAAATGGCTAGGAGTACATACGGTGAACATATACGAAGAGCAGAGGTAGAAATAATGAATAAGATATTCAATGATCTAAACTAAGTTAGAGTTCCCTGAACCTAATACTAAAATGGAAACCCCTTTTGGTGAGGATGTTAGCATGAGTGTCATACGTCTTCCTATGCTCCCGGGGTCGGAAAAAATACCTTGGAAAGCAAGCATAAATGGTAAAATAATTTCTAAGCCAATCGAAAGTAATGCGATACTTCTTGATGTATTAAGAGACCAAGTTGGGACCCTAGGAGTGAAAAGAGGTTGTGACATGGGTACTTGTGGTTGTTGCTCAGTATTAGTAGACGGAAAACCAAAACTTTCTTGCTTAGTTTTGGCTCAAGAAGTAAGTGAATGTGAAATAACAACAGTTGAAGGTTTGGCAGACGGTCATCACCTACATCCAATCCAAGAGATGTTTGGAGAGTATGGAGGAAGCCAATGTGGATTCTGTACACCTGGATTCCTGGTAGTTATATCTGCATTATTAGATGAGAATCCCTCACCTAGTGACTCAGAAATAAAAAATGCCATTGAAGGAAATCTGTGTAGGTGTACAGGTTATCAACAGATTGTGGATTCAGTTCGAGCTGCAAGTGAGTTACTAAATTCAGGGAATATTGTTAATAATTCTACAGAACCTAAGAGTAATCCTAATCCAGGATTTGACGAGTGAGGAATTATTATGTCAAAGAAAGAAAAGAAAGAAATGGTTGGATACAGGCAACAACCCGGGAAAATTCCATTCTCTAGACCGGGGTCAGGAGGTAAGAGTCCTTTCAGCGAGCCTAGGGATGAAGAGATGATTCCTGAAAGTCAGGGAGGAAATAAAGAGCAACCTTGGGGAGACCATAGACATGATAAACTGATCACTGGGAGAGTTGTAGGTAAGTCTACATCATTAGTTGATAGTAAATGGAAAGTTACTGGGAGAGCAAAATATGGCGATGATATAAGACTGCCAAACGAACTAATAGGAAAAATAGTGAGGTCACCTTACCATTATGCAAGAGTCTTATCTATTGATTTATCCAAAGCGTTGAATTTACCTGGGGTTATTTCTATAGCAACCGGGGATGATGCAACGAATAAATTTGGAGTACTTCCAGTTACTAAAGACGAACATGCAATGGCAGTAGATAGAGTTAGACATATTGGAGATTTAGTTGCATGTGTAGCTGCTGAAGATGAAGCAACTGCATTAGAAGCAGTACGTCTGATAGATGTCGAATATGAAATTCTTGAATCAATACATGATATGAAAGATGGATTGAAAGATTCTGTAGAACCTATTCACGATAGAGGAGAGTATCACATTGGTGAAGCAAATGTTCAAAAAAGAGTCTTTCAAGAATTTGGGAATATAGATTCAATGCAAGAAAATGCAGTTGCTAGTCATAAAAATAACTGGTTTTTCAATGGAGTGAATCATGCGGCTACTGAGCCTCATGCAGTAGTTGCTGATTGGGATCCATCAGGAAGATTGACACTATATACGCCACAGCAAGTACCTCATTATGTCCATAGGGCTTTAGCAGACGTTCTGGAAATTCCTATGCATCAAATAAATGTACATAGAACATTCGTTGGTGGAGGATTTGGTGGGAAATCAGACCCGTTTCCACATGAAATGTGTGCATCAATATTAGCACGAAAATCAGGTCGTCCTGTCAGAATTACATTTGATAGAGAAGAAGTATATTGGATAAATAGAGGAAGGCATCCATCACATATTGAAATGAATCTGCATGCTGATGAAAAAGGAAGACTTTGTGGTATTGAAACTGATGCTTTAATCGATGGAGGGGCATTTGCATCTTTTGGGCATGTAACCACTTATTATAATGGAGTTCTTCATACAGCACCTTATGAAATTGGAGCATTTCATTATACAGGTGCAAGAGTTTGGACTAACAAGCCAGCCAGTGGAGCAATGAGAGGTCATGGAGCTGTAAACTCTAGATGTGCAGTAGAAGTTGGAATAGATGATCTGTCCGAGCAATTACAAGTTGATCCTATTTCCTTTAGACTTGCGAATTTACTACCGCCCAACTCGGCGACAATTACTGGTTTCAGAGTGACAAGTATTGGTATGAGAGAATGTCTAGAAAGAGTAATGCAAGAATCAGGTTGGAAAGATAAATTCAGAAAAATGCCATTAGGTCATGGCATAGGCATAGGATGTGGTTTCTTCATCTCTGGAAGTGGTTTACCAATACATTGGGATCCGAATAAATTCCCTCATGCCACTGTACACCTGAAGATAGATATGGACGGAGGAGTAACTGTACATACGGGCGCAGCAGATATTGGTCAGGGTTCAGATACCGTGGTAGCTCAATCAGTTGCAGAAGTTCTTGGCTTACCACTAGATATGATAAGAATAAAATCAAGAGAAACCGACACATCACCTGTAGATCTCGGATCATATTCTTCCAGAGTCACTTTTATGAATGCCAATGCAGCGATATCCGCTGCAATGAAGATAAGAGAGGACTTAATGAATGCTACATCCGAAATCACAGAGTCTCCTATTGAAAAATTAGTTATCGGAGATAGGAGAATTTTCAGAAAAGACGATCCAGCAGTAGGTGTATCATACTTAGAAGCCTTACATAAAGCACAAGAGGAGAGGGGAGCATTAGTTGCTTCTGGTGCTTACAGAACACCGCCTATGGGGAGAGCTCACAAAGGTGCTGCCGCAGGATTGGCTCCTGCATATTCCTTTTCTGCCTATGTAGCCGAGGTGAAAGTAGATGTGGAAACTGGACAAACAAAAGTAGAGAAAGTGTGGGCTGCACATGATTGCGGAAAGGCGCTAAATCCATTGGCAGTTAAAGGACAAATAATTGGCTCATGTCATATGGGTATGGGACAAGTTTTATCCGAAGAAATGAGATATGGAAGAAGTGGAAATTTAATGAATACAGATCTGCTAGATTATAAAATTCCGAGTGTACACGAAATGCCAGAAGTAACTCCAATAATAGTAGAATCAAATGATCCCGAAGGGCCATTTGGAGCTAAAGAGGCAGGAGAAGGTCCTCTTCTACCTATTTTGCCTGCTGTTTGCAATGCAGTATATGATGCAATAGGAGTCAGAACAAGTGAGTTACCTATTACTCCAGACAGATTATACAAGAATATTGAGAAAAAATGTAGAGAATTGAAGATTAATGACCCTACTGATTTGCCATCACCTCGTTTAGAATACTCAAAATTACAAGAAACATTGGAGAAAAGATCTGAAGAACATGCGATAAGAGATAAGGATAGACGATTGAAATCTGATATCGAACCATATCATAATGGGGCATTATTTGGAATGGATCCTACTATACCTCCTGATGAAGTAGACGAGTCCTGGAAAGTAACTGTAATTCCATCCGAAGAATACCTAGAATCGCCTCGACTGGCGGGAAGTGCTTGGCTACATACTGAAAGAAGGAAAAGGAGTGATTAAAGTGAAGATGCCTCCATTTAAACTACATACTCCAACAAGCTTAGATGAGGCTTTAGAAATTGCAAAGAATATGCAATCTAATGGAGAGGACTTTGATTGGGTTGCTGGAGGCACCGACTTACTTCCAAACTATAAATGGCATCTAAATTCAAAGAAAAATGTAATATCGTTGGCTAAAATTCCAACATTAACTGAGCTCTCAGAAACACATATTGGAGCAATGGTAAGATTGCAAGATTTAGCCGATTCTAAAGTTACTCACCCAGTTCTTGCTAAATCTGCACACTCAATAGCCAGTATAATGATTAGGCGTTCGGGTACAGTAGGAGGAAATATTTGTCTCGATACACGTTGTTATTGGTATAATCAAACTGAAGATTGGAGAGAGTCCATTGATTGGTGCCATAAATGTGATTGCGGAACAGGAGCGGATTGTAGAGTAATACCTAATCAAAATACACTATGTGTAGCTACATATCAAGCAGATTTAGCACCAGTATTAATGTGCATGGAAGCAAAAGTACATTTGATATCTACTTCAGGTAAGAGAGAGATGTTGCTCAATGATTTTTTTGAATTAGATGGTATGACAAGAAATAAATTACTTCCAGGCGAATTACTAACTCATATCACCATACCTAAAGACACCTCTAAATGGAATGGGGATTACCAGAAATTACGCCAACGAGAATCATGGGATTTCCCAGAAGCAGGAGTCGCAGTTCTCTGGAAAAAAGAAGGAGATATTCTCAAAGAATTAAGAGTTGCAACTACAGGTCTCGAATCAATACCCGGATATCATGAGAATTTATCCTCAAAACTAGTTCAAGATTGGAATGGTAAAGAAAGTATAGCAACTCTATCTGAACAAATAAGAAAAGCAGTCAAACCAGTTCAAAACACATGGTACACTCCATCTTATAGAAGAAAGATGGTGAAGGTATTAACAAAGAGGGCCTGTAAGGGCCTATTAGGTGAGTGACATGAACAAATTTGCTTATTTTGTTGTGTTCATATTTTTTTTCATGAATACAACTGTTCTTACATCTGCACAACAAGAACCTGAGTTAGGTAATTGGGAACTGGGAATAAACTATATCGGTGATGATGAAGGGAACTCTTTTGTCGTAAGTGAGATGGGTGAAAGAACAATTGAATTTTATGTACATAATACTGAAACGTTTGAAGTCGAGGTGAGTTTCGAATATGAAATACCTTTTGAAGGAGTTGTAGATGGTCCTGAAAGTGAAAAAATACAAGCAGGAGATAATGAGACATTCACACTTATTATAGAAGATATAGATGTTTTTGATTATGTAGCTAACTCTAAGGAAGAGATGAAAATTACAGCAAGTTTGGTATCTAGATTAGGGATTGCAGTATTAATCCCAGAGAATCAAGAATCTACAGCAGAATTAGAAATCCCTAAAGTCCATTCAATCACAGTTGATTTAGCAGAACCTGCTGGAGCAATGAATGCAGGGACTGATATGATATTGAGAGTTACTGTCACAAATACTGGGAACATAAAAGATAAAGTCGGAGAAATAGATTTATCCGATAATTGCCCGTTAATGACTTTAGATAATGGATTAGATAAATTGCTTGTTACTGATCTTGAGAAAGATCAATCATCGAATGCTGATTTGAAGATTACGGCATCAGAAAGTCATCCAAGAAAAAATTGTAAACTAGAAATTACGATTCACTCAAATGGTGCAATGAATTCTGGGAAATCAAAAATATCAGAAGATGAGGTGTCGATAACGGTCGAACCTCCACTTGCCAAACCTGTCGATAATCAAGACTCTGATGATGAAGGAGAGAGTATTACAGAGGTAGTTGATTCAAGCCTTCCAGTATCAGGAATAAGTACTATTTTATTATCAGCCTGTATGGCACTATTCTACGTAGGTAATAATAGGAAAAAAAACGAAAGATAATAGAAAAGTGTGATACTAGTCTAGTGTTCAAAATACAGTTGAACTAATTAGAAGATGTTGAAAACCTGAACTAATAGCAGCAACATATAACTATCATTCATCGGTGGCTCAAGTTACTGTCAGCGTTTGCTATGTTCTATATTAGAAAAAGGAATTGATAATTGTGGTTGAGGAAAAAGAAAGCAGATTCGATTTCAATACAGTAGTGATAGGTTCTATCGCGATAACTGTTGTACTGCTTCTATTAGCACCGATGATTATGGTAATAGGTAAAGATACTTCTTATTCTGCTTATGAATCTGATAGTTTAGCGCAACTCAGTGAAATGAGAGATGATATGTCTGACCCTACAGGACTACCAGATGGATATTTCATTGCCAATACAATGTCTACTCCGATGCTGGTCAATGATTGGAAAGATCCACATCGAACTATGCTAGTTATTGTTTCTCCTGAGAAACCAATAGATGAAACCGCTGCTGATGCGATATATGATTTCGTTACAGAAAAAGGCGGTAAAGTTATAGTTGCTGCAGACAATACTAATGCAAATAGACTAGCTTCGAAATTCGGAATATCATACTTCGATTCTCCATTATTAGATCAAAATCAACATTGGTTAGAATATAATGATGATGATACGGTACAAAATCCAGTTTGGCAAAATGTTTGGAGCGTAGCAAGTGTCGAGAATGATGTGAATGAAATGGAGGCTGGCGCAGCCAGAAAAGGATGTTCAGAATTCCAAATTTCGAATAATGACCCAAAATCTTGTAGAATACCAGTTATGTTTCGATCACCTACAGGAATAAGGTTTGAACCAACATCTGAAGATCTAGCGCAAAATAACCCAGAAGATCAGAGAGAAGTCAATGTCCTTGCAGCAGCATCGTCGTCCGCATTTATAGACATCATAGGGAATGGGGATTCAAGCGATAACAGGAATCCTGCTCCCGGAGATTTATCTCTCATGATACGTGTAGATTATCCAAATATTCCTGTTTTCGATAAAGTCACAGGAAAAGGTGGATTTAGTGACTTAGAAGAAATTAGTGTGACTGGAAGTATTGTGTTCGTATCAGATGATGAAGCATTTTCAAATAGATTATGGGATTTCTCTACAGCAGCTGGTACTGGAATGAGAAGTTCTTGTGAAGGCGTTGTAGAATCAAAATGTTGGATGAATGAAATCAATGACAATAATGACTGGAATGGAAATAGTGTATATTTTCAAATGTTGATACACTCTATGATGGAGTTTGACAATACTCAACTTTCTAGTCAAATTAGACAGGACACGGGAAGCTTCCAAATTGTATTTGATGAAAGTAGACACGCTACCGGGACTATATCAGCACCTTTCGTAGCTACGATGTCAACTGTGGTTTTACTTACTTCGAATACTTTCCTCAAATGG